>JAEIGA010000151.1_pt1 | contig 94145 bp, 76 predicted proteins | sample 9270691 | NCBI WGS metagenome assembly JAEIGA01 (sample SAMN17057246, study PRJNA624740) | gut metagenome | biome: biome; isolation source: fecal sample | host: Bos grunniens | place: China: Xizang | collected 2019 | reverse complement strand
TATAGCTGCATAAAATACCTTGTATCCTTCGTTGGTCAACTGATAATAGATATCGTTTGCTATGACGCTATCCTCTGTTCTCTTGCCACTTTCGTCAGTCTCCTTATAACAGATAAACACATCATAAGGCTCTTCCTGTGATGAGATAGCAAGAATATTTTTTTGAATATCATCAATATGCTTCGCTTCTTTTTCATAGATAGCGCGCTGGGTAGAATCTGCATATTCAAGTGCCTTTTTATAGTATTCATCTGCAATGATTGAATCATATGATGTTCTGTGGCAGGTTGGTATTCTCTTATAAGTCTGAGGATCTTCTACGTACTCAATTCCATATTTGCAAAGAATCATACCCCAGTATGCTTCCGCCTCGCACTCGTCTGCCTCAAGAATTTTTTCATATATTGCTTCTGTCTTATCAAATTCACCCTTTTGACGAAGCAGGCTCGCTCTATTAAACAGTGACTGAATATTCTCATCCGTTGTTTTAGGAAGCGTTTGCTGTGTGCCACAATATTCACACTCAATGATTGTTTCTCCGGCGGTGATGTCTAACGATCCACCGCACATTTTACACTTAAATATTGCCATTGACAAAACTCCTTTTAATATAAATGTTAAGACTTATTCTGTTTAATATCAATTATCATTTGATAGCGACATACATAGCTTTTCTAAATCATTTACAGGCAGAATACCAATTTTATGATTCTCTCCAAACATCTTGCAAAGTTCATCATTCTTTTTCTTAATTACGTCTTGCTGTTCCTTTTCATTTTCGATATATATCAAATATGTAATATGGCTACTATCTTTAACACAATCCCTTAACATAGTAATAATGTGTTCGTCATCACTATTTAAACCATACCCTAAAATAACTACATTTTCAGCCTCTTCCAAGAACTTAATTGCCTTGGTATATTCTTTTATTTGTATCTGAGATACCACAGGTTTCACCCCACTCTGCACAAATATAAAAGGAAAGATAGTACTCTCTTTAGAATGTTCCCCTATTGGCTTTACCTCTTTGGTTTTTATATCTTCAAACCAATCCATCTTTCCATGTAAATAGGCTATATCATCGCACTCTAGATCCATGATATTTTGCGCAAAAAAGGTATAGTTAGTTGTTATTACGGATATATCAATATTTTTCTTAAAACGACCTATTACAGAATAATATAGACTATCAATCGACGGGCATTTATCTTTTGGGTTGATGGCTAAATAGTTTTCAATATTATCTTTCGAACTAATTTCTCTTAAAAATTTCTCTAATTGCTCACGTCCATCTATGCTTGTCCATTCGCTGTCCAAAACTCTCAAACAACTTAATATGCTATTATAAGCTGCAAAGTACATTTTCATAACCTTCGTCGTTTCCGCTGCATACAACTCAGGTTTTCGGATATAGTTAAACAAGGAATCTGCAAACGAAAAGAAACTTGCACGTTCCAAAAACAATTCTGAAACTTCGCTGAGAGGTTCATTCGCATGAATAATTGGATTGTATATTTGTTTACGGTATATTTCAGCGAACCTATTGCTTATTCCGTCATTTTCTTGATTACCATCTTTATAATTTAAATATTGGTTTATTATTTCCTCTCCAAGCAATAACCTTAATTTACAGTCATCATCACACTCTTTTAAAGTTTGGTATAATACATTACTGGCATTGTGGTGAAGAAACTTGCCTTCATTTATCACATACGAAGAATATGGATTAATCATTTTAAATAGTTTAGAAACACCATCTGCACATATTATTTCTCGCTTAAACTCAGAACCACTTGGGAACCCTAATTGTCCTTTACCTTCACAGCCAGCGCCAAACAAAAACACTACTTTCTTCTTTTCAGTATGCATTACATTCTCCTACAAGGCAATTTATTCCCTATCGTTTTCATCATCTTTATTCACTAATATCTATCCAGCAAGCGGGGCGGACGGCGTAAGCATCAAAGTCGACAAAGTCACCACCCTCATCGACGTCGCCGACGCGGTCGACAAGAGTCGCATGCTTCTGATAACCACCGGGGGACCGCAGCCACCACCAACAGTTGCCACTGCTATTTTTTGAAACTCCTTGTGCAACTGCGTATACCGTGGGTATACATTGGCGTGCGATGTCTGACTTAAAATACTTGTTCACTTCGGGAATGCTTAATAAAAATACTTTGTCCTGGGTCGCATTACCTGGATCGGTGCTAGACGCAAGATTCTTATCCGCAGACACAGTCACAGTAGGAATCATCCCCTTCTCTTCATCAGAAAATGCAGTATTTATAAAACTTCCATTTAGCCATGAGCGTAGCGTACATTTTTCCCACGTAATATCTTCATACTTGGAATTGTACTTTTGACAATCAAGCGCATACTTGCTGATAAGTAACATTTGATTATCGCGTCTTTCCAGCACGAGCCATTTTATCTCTTCTTTGCCATTCTCAGCATTGTTGTCCTGCTCGTAAGTGCCGAATATTACAACGTCATCTATTTGCGCTTTCTTTAATTTCTCTAGTTTGTACTCTCCATAAATATATTCTGCTTTTGCAGAACTGTCCTTATAACCATCAAGTGCGTTAAATGCGTCGATGGCTTCAGTATACTTCCCTGCATCTATCAGTGCTACAGCCTCTAAGTATTTACAATCTTTAATCTTAACCGAACTGTCCTTATATGCGCCAAGGGATTTAAATGCCTCAATCGCCTCTGTATACTTTTCTGACCCCATCAATTCAATCGCCGTTTTATATTTATTATGTGAACGAATAATACCGCCAAGTGAAATAATAATAGCAAGCAATAATACAACACCAATAACAAGAAAGGCAATCCTGTTCATTTGTTTTGAAAAGCGCATTTCTTCTTGATGTTTTTCCTGGATAGTTTTTTGACATAAACTAATCAATTGATCAGCATCCTTCCATCCAGCAATTGCTTCCAACTCGCTGATTACCATAGAATAATCACACTCGGGATTCTTCTCTATTGATCTTCTGGCACTATCGAGGACACCATCCTTCCAAATAGTTTCTGCCTTATCAATACATTCTTGCGCAAGAATTGCAGAATTCTTATATTCGCTAATAAGTTTAAATTTCTCCGCAGCATTCCTATATTCATTTTCAGTGTTTGCCTTTTCCATGACATCATTCGCCGCTTGATATAAATCATCTAAACGCGTATTTTCTGCAAACGCAAGACATTTTTCAAATAGTTCACGCGCATCCCTAAAGCCAGCAATTTTCTTAAAAACATCTGCCGCATATTTAAAACCCGCCTCAGTTGTTGCAGAGTTCATAACCTTAATCGCGTTCTCGTACATATTTGAAGAATTTCTGTTTACAATGAAAACTATGTAATCCTGAAGCACAGTCTTCATACCATCATCAGCAAACCGGATTGTCTTCTCGTAATTAGCATATGAATCAAAAGGTTGAGGCAAATCTTTCAGTTCATCCTGTCTCTTTACCTGCAATTCTGCCATTAACTTGCCAAGATATGCTCTGGCACATTTGGGGTCTAAATCCAACACTTTCTCGCAATACTCGTCTGCAGAGCTCCAATCCCCATCCTCTAAGAACATAAACGCTCTCTCCAGCAAAGGCGCCGTCTGCGCACCCCCTGTGGATACGACAGTTTCTTTCACTACGGTAGTTTGGGGTTCCTCAACCTGTGCAACTTTGTTGATGCCGCGCACAATATCATTGATGAAACCGATCTTACTCATATCTTGAGCCTGCAGATGAGCAAACTCCTCAGGCAAATCATAAGCATCCATATCACGGTAGCAGGGAATCAATAACTTTGAACGGTCGCTTCGCATCAACTGCAAATATCTGGACCACTCGTTCTTTACCCAAACTGCGGAAAAGTATTCTGGTTTCGTACCCAGTACCAGCATTACTTTTGCAGAATTCAGCGCAGCGAAAATATAGGGTTCATACTCTTGTCCCAACTTATCCTCTAATGTGATAGCAGCAAAGAATACCTTGAATCCCTGCTGGGTCAGCTGATAGTAAATATCGTTGGCAATGGTGCTGTCTATGGTGCGCTTGCCGGAATCATCAGTCTCTTTATAACAAATGAATACATCGAAAGGTTTCTCGTTCTTTACGATGGCAAGGATGTCCTTCTGAATCTTATCAATGGCACGGGCTTCACTCTCATAAATCTGCTGTTGCAGGGTATCTGAATAATCCACCGCCGCCAAGTAATCTGCGTCCGTAGTTACTGCCTCAAACAAGGTTCTATGGCAGGTAGGAATACGCTGGAAGGTTTTCGGGTCCTCCACATACTCGATACCGTATTTACATAACACGATACCCCAGTGCGCTTCCGCTTCGCTGTCGTCCTGCTGTACAATTTTCTCATAAATCTGCGCGGCCTTATCAAACTCACACTTTAATCTGAGATTATTCGCACGATTAAAGAGATTGGCGATGACATCATCGCCTGTTTTAGGCAGCGTTTGCTTGGTGCCACAGCTATCACAGACACCTACGCTATCTCCTTGATTAAACTCGATTGTGCCTCCGCACATTTTACATTTGAATGTTGCCATTGATGTTACTCCTTTTACTCATTCATTGCTACTATTTCCCTATATACATTCGACCGCATTCGGCGGTATGATTGTTCGCTTCGCTCACAGATTTGCGCCTACGGCGCTGAGTGGATGATCTCAGATGCGAAGAATCAAGAGTCCAGATCTATCCATAAAGCGGGGCGGACGGCGTAACTATCAATGAAGACATAGTCACCACTCTCATGGACGCCGCCGCCGTAGCCGACACCCGCCGCATAATCCTGAGAGTCACCGGGGGACCGCAGCCACCACAAACATCTGTCGTTGGCATCGTCTCTATAGGCTCCATTTTCTTCCGCAAATGGTGTCGGCTCACACTGGCGGTCCTCATTGCTATCAAAATATCGTTTTGCTTCGGCAATACTCAAAAGGAATACTCTATCCACAGTATCATTTCCGGGTGTTGTTTCTTCGTAAATAGGATTCGATTCTGCCTTGACCCTTGTATCTGCGATAATCTTTCGCTCTTTACCAGGAAATGCAGTACATATAAATTCTTCATTGAGCCATTTACGAAGTGTACATTCTTCCCATGTTATATCTTCACATTCTTCGTTATAAGAACGAGAGTCCAGTCCATATTCAGAAATAAGCAACACTGACTCACCTTGCTTTTCCAACACACGCCATTCAACTTCTTTCACTTTTCCATCTGCAGTTTGAGGATAAGTACCGAACGTAACTGACTGGCCTATTTCGACATTCTTAAATTTCTGTTCTAACGCCAGCAAGAATTGTCCACTCTTCGATTTCATCAGGTCCGCACGAATAGTATCTTCTGAACCCATACCTTCCAAGGCCTGTATTCTTGCCCTATGCTCCTCGATACTTTGCTCACAAACTGTAATCTTTGTTACAATGTCGTCTATGGAGTGATATCCGCATTTTTCTTCTTCAACAACCTTTATCTTTTCTTCTAACGAAACAATTTCATTTTGTGTTCCTGCGATCTCTGCTTCTATCTCTTTTTTTTTGTTTGAAAGCAAAAACACCAAGTGCACTGAGGTGGTTTTTTAGATTCTCTTTCTTAACTTCTATTTGTCTTAGTTGTGCACTCAAAGTATCGTACTGACTCTGATACTGGGAATAGTTCGCTTTCAGATATTCCAGTTTAGATAATTCATTTTCTATGGACTCAATCTCCGCCTGAATCTCTTTCTTCTGTTCTGCGCTACTCGCACTGGCTTTGCGCAATCTTCTCATCTCCTGAAATTTTTCCCAGAGTTGCTCACCTTCTGCTTTACTTGCTATTGCTTTGTCACTGCAATCCTGTTCTAATTTTTCGGCATCCCTGAACCCTGTAATATTATGGAATAATTCGGCCGCCGCCTTATACTCTCGTTCATTTTCAGCAGTATTCATCGCTTTCACAGCACTATCATAGGCCGTCTGCAATCTTCGATTATTGATTGTGTCCAGATATCCCTGTAGCTCGGTCTTTAACTCATCGTCAGCAAACCGAAATGCCTTTTGATAATCTGCATTTCCATCAAATGGTTTGGCATGGTCTGCCAGTTCCTCTTGCCGCTTGACCCCGAGGGTCGCCATCAATTTTACCACATACGCCAGCGCACACTCCGGTTCCAAATCGAGCACCTTCTCTGCGTACTCCTTAGCAGAATTCCAGTCTCCATCCTCAAGAAACATAAATGCTCTTTTCAAAAGAGGTTCCGTGTTAGCATTTCCTGCGGTGACAACGGTTTCCTTTACAACTGTTGCTTTCGGTTCATCTACTTGCAGAATCTTCTTAATACCACGAATCAAGTCCTGCATGAAACCAAGTTTTGTCATATCCTGTGCCTGCAAGTGAGAGAATTCTTCCGGCAAGTCATAGGGGTCCATATCTTTATAGGCCGGAATAAGCATCTTCTTTGCACCATTCTTAATCAATGACAGATAACGGCCCCATTCATTCTTCACCCATACTGCATTGAAGAATTCGGGTTTGGTGCCCAGTACCACCATCACCTTTGCAGAATTAAGTGCAGCAAAAATATAAGGTTCATATGCTGTTCCCAGTTTGTCCTCTAATGTGATACGAGCAAAGAATACCTTAAAGCCCTCTTGGACCAATTGATGATACAAATCATTGGCCAGTACAGAATCGGGTGTTCTTCTACCATTATTGTCTGTCTCTTTATAACAGATAAATACATCAAAAGGATCCTCTTTTTGAGATATCTCCAGAATGCCTTTCTGAATCTCATTGATGACCTTTGCCTCACTCTCATAGATTGCCTTTTGGTAAGTATCTGCGTACTGCAAGGCAGATTTATAATTGTCATCATCATAAATCGCTGTATACTGTGCACGATTCACAGTAGGGATGCGTTTATGGGATGCAGGGTCTTCTACATACTCAATACCATAGCGACATAACACAAGTGACCAGTACGCTTCTGCATCTGTGTTATCTTCATTGAGAATCTGCTCGTAAATGCCTTCTGCCTTGTCGAACTCGTTATTACGACGGAAATGATTTGCACGGTCATACAAATTTGCACGACGGTCATCATCTAATTTCGGTAATGTCTGCGGTGTGCCGCAGTACTCGCACTCGATTACTGTTTCATTATTGATATCTAATGTGCCACCGCACATTTTACACTTGAATGTTGCCATATATACATCTCCCTTAAATGTTGTTTAATCTAATAACATACACAGATCAGTGCCTATTGTGAATTCTCCCTCTATTAACATCTTCGTACAATTGATATATTTGTTGTATATAAGAAACCGGAATACACAAATAGGCAGATTGCCGGCCTCCCTTTGAATAATCCAGAATTTCTATATATCGTTCTCCGGAGACATTAACAATTTTTGCATTACCATGAGCAATACCATTCCGAATATGCCGTATCAAATCTTTTGCTTCTCCATCACCTCGTGTCATCAAAATGCAAAACGTTCTATTATTTTGACTCGTAGGAAAAACTACCTCATCGACCTTTGCATACCTATAGGTATTATTTCCAACATGAGGAAGTCTTTTGATTTTTTTTGCAAGAGAACCTACGTAACCGGACGTCCAATTTTTAAACCGATTGTCATCGAACAGCCAGTCAAACAGATCCGCCCAGTCTTGATATATACTAATTTCGTCTAATCGTCTGAACAAGTGTGCCATCACTTCAACAACCTGCACTTCTTATTTCTATCATCCACCAATATGCAGACTTCTCTTGCAGTCTTCTGCACTGCCTCTGTATTATTGCCAGCCACAGCATCTGCCAATTCTGCGAACTTCAAAGTAATCTGGCTTTCGGTTGTTGCTAGTGCTTCATTTGACATAGGGTCGCTATATCTTACCGCCTCATACACTTTTTTGCACTCTACTTTCACTTCTTCACTCTGTGCTCTTGCCAGGAGTCCTTCTGCATCCACTGTGAGGGATTTGATAAAGAAAGTCTGTACCTTAATCTTTTCGTCTGTTGCAGATACCAAATCCGCTGCTACACTTGCCTTCACTACTGCGATGGCAGTAAAGCCCATGATAGCAAAGCACAGGATGATACCCACCCAGTTAGGCAGATTAGTAATCGCCATGCACAGGGTGCCAAATACTAAAATCAGAATCAGTCCTGTCCAACTGATGCGAATCAGCGACACATTATAGAAAAACTTCTCGATGTTCTTAGCATTGAATGCATAATAAGCAGCCACCAACTGACCAATGAATGCCAGCGTAATAAATATGTATCCAGACCAAAATGCTCCGCCGAACTTTGTCATTCCTGCCGCCTCATTCGGTGAAACAAATGTTGCTACGTTAAAAATCGCGAGCATAATCGCCCAAATCGCTACATAACTTTTAAAATGTTTTTTCATTGATTAACCCTCCACTTTTGTTCCACATTCTAAACAGAACTTTGCACCATTCGGTATCTCTGCACCACAGTTCGCACATTTCGCAATTAAAGGTGCGCCACATTCCATACAGAACTTGCCTTTGTTGGTTTTCTTGCCACACGCAGGGCAAATTACTTCATTTTCATTCAAAATCTCTATCTTGGTGCCACACTCTAAACAGAACTTAGAATTCTCTGGCACTTCACTATTACAATTAGGACAGGTTATCTTTACTGCTTGAGGTACTTGAGGTGCTGATGTAGGCGTCATGCCAAAGCCTTTGAACATTTCACCCATCTGTCCGCTGACAGCACCTGCCGCTGCCATGCCTACGCCAAGGCCAATCATATCTCCGGCTACACTGCCACCGCCTCCGGTAATGGTCATATTGCCGATACCTTCTGCGTATGCTTTCTGCACTTCGGCCTGCAATACATCCTTCTCCGTATATCCCTTCGCACGCATAATCTCCGCTTCTGCAAAGCCGGACATTTTTGCCGCCTGTGCTTCTGCCTGGGCACGGATGAGTTCTCTCTCTGCTTCCCGGCGGGTCTGCTCGGTGATGGTTGTTTCTCTCTCTAATACAGCCTGCCTCTCAGCGGCAGTGATGGTTGCCTGAGATTCTGCCATAGCAGTCTTGATGGTTGTTTCAGCTTCCACCATCTTTTTCTGCAAAGAAATCGTATGTAATTCGCGAATACGCTTGAAGTTAGGGTCGTTCTCAGGTAGAACAACGGTGGTCACATAGAACTCCGGAATGGTCAATCCGTACTCCTCAAATCCGGGAAGGATACTGTTTTTCAATACGTCGGAGAGTAATCCTAAATTTTCATCTATCTCCAAAATGTTCATGTTCTTTGACTTGATACAGGAGGAGAGATTGGTTTTCACTGCGGTGGAAATCAAAGGTCGGAAGGAAGCTGCCAGAGACTTAGTGAATCCGCCGCTTCTATCATCCCATGCGATACCATTCATAGTACCCACCAATTTGATCAATAGTTTACGAGGATCCGATACCATCAGGTTCATCTCGCCGGATGCACCAATTTCGATAGGCACGCCAAAGGTAGGCTCGATAAAGCGAACCTTACTATCCGTTCCCCATTTCACAGCCATCTGCACGGTTTTATTGATGAAATAAACTTCACAATGGAAGGGTGTATCATCTCCCGTAGTACGATTTAAAAACTTTCCAATCTTGGGAATGTTCTGAGTCTCCAAAGTATGCCGTCCGGGGCCAAACAAATCAAGTGCCTCTCCGTTCATAAAGAAGATGGCTTCCTGACTCTCGTGGACGATTAACTGTGTTATGCTGTTGAAGTCCTCGCTGGGATGTTTCCAAATGAATGTGCTGTTATCCCCTTCGTACTTAATTACCTCTGCAATTGGTGCCATTTTAGTTCCTCCTAAATTTTTCTATTGTCATCGAATGTAACATAATCCATATTATGTTGTAAAATAAAGGTTAATACTGAATCGTTAACCCTTTAATGCAATAAAGTATAGCACTAAACAGCAAGTTTTACAATGATTTTCGACATAAACTGACATATTATTTCCCCTTTATGTGAATCATTACTTTCGACGATGATATGAATTACTCAACGCAATTAGACCCGCCTGTAAAATATAGCCGGTGGGTCTGTTTCTCGTGCTACAAAATAAAACTTTTATCTATCAATTTCTGTTTGCAATTGAATCTGCTGTTATATATGTATGCTTCTCTACAACATAATATGGATTATGTATTTTCCGTCGGCACACTTGTTGGCCGACGGTTTTTATATAATTAATCTCATACTTTCCATCCTTCTTCTGTGTTCATCTCCGGTAGTAATAATATAGATTCTTGTGGTGTTGATACTGCTGTGCCCTAGAATATCCGCTAATTTGGCGATGTCCTTCTCAATACCATAAAAGGTGCGGGCAAATAGGTGGCGCAGGTTGTGCGGAAATACCTTTTCGGGATTCACGCCTGCCTCCTCACATAAGCCTTTCATTTCCCGCCAGATATTGGTGCGACTCATGGGTTTACCGTTACGGGTGATAAATATCGCCCCCGTGATAATCTCCTGTTCACGGGCATATTGTATCAGTTTCTTTTGTAATTCCTTGACGATAAAGACGGTGCGCGTTTTACCCTTTAGTGAAACGCAGGCTTCCCCTCGCCTCACTGCTTCCACAGTGATGTATTGCAGTTCACTGATACGGATACCCGTACCGCAGATGGTTTGAATCAACAAGTTTAGACGTTCCTTTCCTTTTTTACTTGCAGTTTGAATGAGACGCTGGTATTCTGCCTTGGTCAGTTCCTTTTCTTCCGTGCAATACACCTGCTGTTGCAGTTTGATGGATTTCACTTTGCAATCCGTCCAATCGCAGAACACGAAGAAGCTATTCAACGATGCTAACATAGAATTAATACTTCTTGCCGCGTAGTTTTCAGCTAATAATTTACTCTTATATGCAATTACTTCCGCCTTACTGATTTGTCGTCCGTCCAGATAAGCGGCAAACGCTCTCACATCCCGAAGATACTTCTCGATGGTGTTGCCGCTTTTTTCCTCCTGTCTTAAGTGTTCATAAAACCTTTCCAGCAATTGTTCCGTAATCCTTTTTTTCGTCATAGTTTTTACCTCCTATGAGGTATATTTTATCGAATCCGCAACTATAAAAATTTAAAAGTTGGTTTTTTGAGTCATATTTTCTATCGAAAAGTTGGTTTTATAGCAAAGAAAAGGTTCCAACCGCATTTCGCGGTCGGAACCTTTCTCTTCGCTGATATTCAGCTGTAGTGGACTAGACGGGAGTCGAACCCGTGTCCAAAAGCCCATTCCCTGTACTTCTACTATCATAGTCCGTTATTGTGGTCGAGACCCATTCCCTCCTCTACCGGGAAACGAACACCCCGATAGATTCAGTAGCTTCATATTACGCCCATACACGCAAAGCTTAGTGTATGTCGTTTCTCACATAGTCGATGCCCGGATTCTAAAGTGTGAGTGCCTTAGAGCGGACAGCTGCCATTAGGCAGCGTATGCTAAATTTTCTTCAGCGTTTATTTTTAATTTTGCGATTAACGTGTCGCAACGGATAGCTTCTCCAGCTGCAAGACCCCTGTCGAAACCTTTACTAGCCCGGATATATTTATATATTTTTCACCTTGAAATCCCGCTCCATTTCTCTTCGCTGGTCCTTCTTGGCGATATCCTCCCTCTTGTCGTAGAGCTTCTTACCTCGTGCAAGCCCTACTTCCACCTTTGCCTTACCCTGCTTAAAGTATACCTGCAAGGGCACCAAAGTATAACCTTTTTCCTTAATCTTTCCTGTCAATTTATTGATTTCAGCCTTGTGCATCAATAATTTCTTCACCCGCAAGGGGTCTTTATTAAAGATGTTACCCTTTTCGTATGGGCTGATATGCATACCATACACAAAAACTTCGCCGTTTTCAATACGGATAAAGGACTCCTTGATACTGCATTTCCCCATGCGCAAGGATTTGACCTCTGTTCCATGCAAGGCAATGCCTGCTTCATAGGTTTCATCAATAAAATAATCATGAAAGGCTTTCTTATTATTAGCAACCAGCTTTAATGTCTCTTTACCGGCCATTTTCGCCCTCTCTTCTAACTTTCTTCTTCCTCTAGATTATACTCTGAGACCAGATCAAAATCAATAGTTTTCATGGTTCTGTCCGCATCTGCCACACACACCTTCAGGGGCATCCCCAGTTTGAATGTTCTGCCCGTCATCTCTCCAATCACCTCGTAAGAAGCTTCATTGAAATAATAGAAATCACCGGATAATTTCGAAAGGCGTATCATACCCTCCACGGTATTGGGCAGTTCCACATAAATGCCCCAGGAAGTCACACCGGATATCACTCCCACATACTCCTCCCCAATATGGCGTTCCATGTACTGTACTTTTTTCAGTTTCTCTGTCTCTCGTTCCGCCTCTGCAGCTCTTCGCTCGGTTTCAGAAGAATGCTTCGCCACATCCGGCAATATTTCCTTATAGTGACTAGCCCGTTTTTCTGTCATCCCTCCGTGAATATGCTCCTTGATAATGCGGTGAATCTGCAAATCAGGGTATCTTCTTATGGGAGATGTAAAATGGGTATAGAAATTGCTTGCCAAACCAAAATGTCCGCTACTCTCCACGCTATATCTGGCCTGTTTCATACTACGCAGGGTCAGTCTGCTGATCAGCGCTTCTTCCGGCGTACCTGCAATTTTATCTAACAACTTCTGAATTTCCTTGGGATGTACCTCCCCTGTACCACTCTTTACCTTCGCCTTGCCGATGGATTTCATATAGTAGCCCAAATTATAAATAAAGGTAACCAATTTTTGAATTTTATCCGTGTCAGGTACTTCGTGAACACGATATACAAAAGGGGATTCCATCCAATAATAATTTTGCGCGATGGTTTCGTTGGCTGCCAACATGAAATCTTCGATAATCATAGTCGCAACATTTCTCTCATAGGGATGAATATCCACAGGTCGCCCCTTTTTGTCCAGTATAATCTTTGCCTCCGGGAAATCAAAGTCAATGGCACCTCTTTCTCGTCTTCTCTGGCGCAAAAGACCGGACAATGTCTTCATCTGTAAGAGCATCGGATAAAAAGGGGCAAAGCCACTGTATTCATCCGTAGAAAGTAATGTTTCATCTTCTAACACGCACTTTACTTGGGTATAACTGAGTCTTTTATCTACACGAATCACTGACTCACAAATTTCATAGTCTATAATTTCCCCATGTTCATCCACTGTCATAATGCAGCTCAATGCCAGTCGGTCCACGCCCGCATTTAGAGAACAAATGCCATTGGATAAGGCATGAGGCAACATGGGAATGACACGGTCCACCAGATACACACTGGTGCCACGTTTTTTCGCCTCTTTATCCAGAAAAGAATTTTCCCGCACATAATGGGATACATCTGCGATGTGCACACCCAAATGATATTTGCCATCGGAAAAGCTGACGCTGACCGCATCATCTAAATCCTTGGCATCTTCCCCATCAATGGTGACCATAACCACGTCACGCAAATCACGGCGTTCCACCATATCCTCAGGGCACACCTCAGAAGGCACCTGTTGCACCTGATTCATAACATTATCGTTAAATTCTGTGGGAATCTCATAGGCTCGGACAATGGACATAATGTCCACTCCAGGGTCATTGATATGACCTAGTATTTCCACCACTTTCCCCTCCGGGCTTCTCCTGTTAGAGCCATAGTCGGTGAGTTCCACTACCACCTTATGCCCGGTCACAGCCCCCTTGGATCGTTCCTTTGGCACATAGATATCCCATGGAATCTTGGTGTTATCCGGGCACACAAAGCCATAATGATTCTTGGACTGTTCATAAGTGCCCACCAACTGGGTAATCCCTCTGGAAAGAATGCGAAGTACCTTTGCTTCCTGTCTCTTCCCTGTTTTTTTATCAGGGTGCCCACCAAAGGGAAGTATTTGCACCGTGTCTCCCTGAAATGCGCCGGCAGTATATTCTTCAGGAATAAAGAAATCCTCCTCGTATCCTTCCACCACTACAAATCCAAATCCCTTAGCGTGGCTAATGAATTTACCTGAAAGGAGCTCTTCCTGTCGTACATTTTCTCTCTTTTGAGAAGACGCAATTTTCTGTGAAGTCGCATTCTTCATATATTCAGTTATGCTTTGTTTCTTTTTTATATTCGTCATAATAAAGAATGCACCTCCTTTGGACAAATAAAAAAGCACTCTGTTGTATCAGAGTGCTTTGGTTCTTTCAAATCTTAGAAAATGCTGAGATTCAAAACAATTGCAAGAACAATAAATGCTACTGCCAAAATCTTGGTAAGTCTAACAAGTGTTCCTTCCATAGAACGGCCCTTGTTCTTTCCCCAATATGTTTCAGCTGCACCACTGATGGTACCAAGTCCTGCGGACTTGCCTTCCTGCATCAATACAAGCACAATAAGTGCGATACAAACAATGATAAATAATACGGTTAATACAATCTTTAACGCTCCCATTTTTACACCTCCTAATGTCAAGCGATTTTGATTGTATCATATTTCAAAATTAATGGCAACCATTTTTTTACCATTGAAGAATATTTTCCTCAATTCTCAACAATCTATTATATTTTGCAACTCTTTCTGCACGGCAAGGTGCTCCCATCTTGATATATTCTGCTGATACAGCCACCGCCAAATCCGCAATAAAAGTATCTTCCGTCTCGCCGGAACGATGGGAAATCACGGGAGTATAGCCGTTGCGGAAGGACATCTGAATGGCCGCCATGGACTCGCTCAAGGTGCCGATTTGGTTTACCTTGATCAACACCGCATTGCCACATCCCTTTTGAATCCCCACAGCAATTCTCTTGGTGTTGGTCACAAATAAATCGTCTCCCACCAAGAGCACCTTGGAGCCAATTCTCTCAGTCAGTAATTTCCAACCGTCCCAATCCTCTTCCGACAATCCGTCCTCAATAGAGAGAATGGGGAATTTCTCTGTCAGGAATTCCAGATAGTTGATCATCTCCAAAGTATCCCGATATACTTCCTTGCCCTTCAACTTGCTTTCTCCAGGGAAATAATATCGTTTTTGTTCCTCCTCATATAATTCACTGGCTGCCACATCCAGGGAAATACATATATCCTTGCCGGGCAAATATCCTGCTGTCTCAATGGCTTCTACCATCAACTCCATAACGCTTTCTGCATCAGGCAGGTCAGGAGCAAAACCGCCCTCGTCCCCTACTCCTGTACTGAGGCCACGCTGCTTTAATATCTGTTTTAAATGATGATATACTTCCGCACACATACGCAAGGACTCTGCAAAACAATCAGAAGACATGGGAACAATCATAAATTCCTGAAAATCCACGGTATTCTCTGCGTGTTTTCCTCCGTTTAAGATATTCATCATAGGGCGTGGCATGGATTTCAAGGGCACACCCCCAAGATATTTGAACAGAGGCACTTCCAGTCCTTCTGAGGCAGCCTTTGCGGTAGCCATGGATACTGCAAGCATAGCATTGGCACCCAAATTACTCTTATTCTCGGTACCATCAATATGAAGCAGAATCTCATCGATTTCCTGTTGGTTACCGGCATTTTTACCCACCAGTGCACCGGCAATTTTTTCTTTTACATTCTGCACAGCTTTTCTAACACCTAAGCCAAAGTATCTGGGTTCCCCATCACGCAGTTCCACCGCCTCAAACATACCGGTACTAGCACCCGAGGGTACCGCTGCCGTACCTTCATAGATGCGGCCGTTATTGTGATTTTTCACTGTCACCGTGGCCTCCACTGTGGGATTGCCGCGGGAATCCAGAATTTCTCTTCCATATACTTTTAGAATCTCTAACTGTTCCATATCCAAACCTCCTTGTCAAATGCACGAATCCCGTGTAACATCATTGATTTGCATAACGCACACGCTTTCCGTTCTTTTCATTTAGAATACTCGTTCCATTAGAAAAATATCCCCCACAAAAGGATTTTTGCTTTTGTGAGGGACAAATCGTTTTATTTTTGAATCAACAAAGATTTTCCTGTCATTTCCACAGGCTGCTCCTTGCCCATGATTTCAATCAGGGTAGGAACGATATCTGCCAAACAACCATTCTCTCTCAGAGAATAGCCCTCTTCGTAGTTCACAAGGATGAAAGGAACCTCATTGGTGGTATGCGCGGTAAATGCATCATTGGTTTCATAATCCACCAACTGCTCTGCATTGCCGTGATCTGCACAGATGAACATTGCTCCGCCTGCTTTCTTCACCGCCTCCACTGCACGTCCCACACACTCGTCCACCACTTCCACAGCCTTCACAGCCGCTTCCAGCACACCGGTATGACCTACCATATCAGGATTTGCAAAATTAATAATGATAACATCATATTTATCAGAAGAGATTGCTTCACAGAGCTTATCACAAACTTCATAAGCACTCATCTGAGGCTTCAAATCATAGGTTGCTACATCCTTGGGAGAAGGCACCAACACTCTGTCCTCGCCTGCGTTTGGCTCTTCCACACCACCGTTAAAGAAGAAGGTGACATGGGCATACTTCTCTGTCTCTGCAATACGCGCCTGCTTCATGCCATTGGCTGCCAACCACTCGCCAAAGGTATTGGTCACTGCCACCTTGTGGAATGCCACATTCTTGTTGGGAATGGTAGGGTCATAATCGGAGAAACATGCAAAGGTAATATTCTTTCTCGCACCTCTGTCAAAGCCTTTGAATGCATCATCGCAGAAGGCTCTGGTAATCTCTCTTGCACGGTCAGGACGGAAGTTAAAGAACACTACAGAATCTCCATCCTGAATAGTTGCCACGGGAACGCCTCCTTCCACCATCAGAGTAGGCTTTACAAACTCATCCAGTTCCTCTCTGTCATAAGAAGCCTGAATACCACATTTTGCGCAGGCAGCAGTGAGGCCCTCACCCTTAGTCATAGCATCATAGGCTTTCTGTACACGATCCCAGTTATTATCACGGTCCATCACATAATAACGACCCATGACAGATGCGATCTTACCCACACCCATTTCTTCCATTTTGTCCATCAATTCACCGGCAAAGTCTTTTCCGCTGGCAGGAGGAGTATCACGTCCATCCAGGAAGCAATGCACATATACCTTCTCAAGGCCATTACGCTTCGCCAGTTCCAACAAACCATACAAATGGGTATTATGGCTATGCACACCACCGTCGGACAAAAGTCCCATCAGGTGCAATGCGCTGTTATTTGCCTTGCAATTCTCCACTGCTGCAAGGAGCGCAGGATTCTCAAAGAAAGTGCCGTCCTGAATCTCCTTCGTGATTCTGGTCAACTCCTGATATACAATACGGCCTGCGCCCATATTCAGGTGTCCTACCTCAGAATTTCCCATCTGTCCCTCGGGAAGTCCTACTGCCATACCACTGGCATTGCCCTTCACAAAAGGACATTCCTGCATCAATTTATCCATGACGGGAGTGTTGGCGATTGCCACTGCATTGCCCTCTCCCTTTGCATTCAATCCATATCCGTCCAAAATCATTAAAACAACCGGTTTTTTATTCATAAAATCCTCCTAAATCTAATCTTAAATTCGAGTTTCTAATACCTCAAAGATTATACAATGAATACTCTCACTAAGCAAGAGCAGTTTTCACAATATTGCATTTTTTCTTTCTTATTGATATACTGTTTTATAATAATTTATGTGGAGAAAACCTATGACAAAATTGATAGAAAACATTATTTCAAAAAAAAATCTCTCCCATCAGGACGAACGTCAGGCTTACGGCATGTTCTGTGGTGGATTAGGTATCTTCTTTAACTTTATTTTATTCGCAGGAAAACTGATTGCAGGTATCATCAGCCACTCCATCGCCATTACCGCGGACGCCTTTAATAACCTGTCCGACGCAGCCTCTTCCATTATTACTTTGATTGGATTCCGTTTGGCAGGCCAGGAAGCAGACGATGACCACCCCTTTGGACACGGACGTATTGAATATATCTCCGGTCTATTTGTGGCCGTTTTGATCCTGTTTATGGGTGTAGAATTATTAAAAAGTTCAGTCAGCAAAATTTTCAACCCTTCCGAGTTGACCATATCACCGCTGATTATGGGCATACTGATTGCTTCTATTCTTGTGAAACTATATATGTATCTCTTTAATAAAAAGATAGGGCAAAAGATTTCTTCTTCCACCATTCTTGCCGCAGCAACGGACTCTGTTTCCGATGCATGTTCTACTTTGGTCATATTGATTGCCACCATTGCAGGCAATTATACCACCATTCCCATTGACGGCTGGTGTGGTTTGATTGTTGGTATTTTGATTTGCCGTGCCGGAGTGATGGCTGCAAAAGACACCATCAGTCCGCTGTTAGGTCAGGCCCCTGAGGAAGCCTTTGTCAAGGAAGTCAACGATATCGTCATGGGACACGAAGAAATCATTGGCATTCATGACCTTATCGTACATAATTACGGGCCCGGCAGGGTATTGATTTCTCTTCACGCAGAAGTGCCGGCTGACGGCGATGTACTGGTACTTCATGACGTGATTGATTCCATTGAACATGAACTAAAGGACGCGCTGAAATGCCATGCGGTGATTCATATGGACCCGGTCTGCGTTGGCGACGAAGAAACAGAACGGCTGAAAGCCCTGGTAAATGGTCTTTTGCTGGAAATCAGTGAAGAACTTTCCATGCACGATTTCCGCATGGTTACCGGACCCACCCACACCAATCTGATATTTGATGTGGTCACACCCTTCGGTTTTAAATTAAGCGATAAAGAACTGGTTGCCACTCTCACCGAGATGGTACGCAAGGACAATCCGAATTTTTATCTTGTCATTGAAATCGATAAGAAAATGGTATAGGAAATACGAAGATGAAATACCAATATTCTCCCGCAGAAAAAAAGCGCTTAGACGCAATGATCACAAGATACAAAAAAGCCGCCCGGAGTCAATTCGAAAACCGGGTGGCTTATTATCATACCATCACCGGTGGAGAATATACTTCCATCACTATCAGGGATCAGAAAACCCGTTGGGGAAGTTGTTCCTCCACCGGAACCCTTTCCTTTAACTATCGTTTGATTTTTGCACCACCCAGAATATTGGATTATGTGGTGGTACACGAATTGTGCCACCTCACCCACATGAATCATTCCAAGGATTTCTGGAATATGGTAGCTTCCGTTATGCCCGAGTATAAGGTCCACAGAAAGTGGTTGCGGGAGCACGGCAACGATCTTACCCCGGAGAAATACTTAGAGCGTTTGGGTATACCGATTTTACTGGAATAATTCTTCCTCATTTGATATAATAAAATTAATTATTTTTACCGGAGGTTTGTATGACTACCCTACATTTATCAGCAGTCTATGGTTTATTGCTTTTCGGTGCTTGCTTTTATGGCATACGAAAGGACAAATACACCCATAATCGGTTACATAAAAGTATTCCTATTCTGATTTTTGCGCTGGCATTATTGGCCCGTCTGATTTCCGGCGCCATATCGGAAGGCTTCCCCACCGACACAAGTTGTTTCGGCAGTTGGGCTGACTCCATGTTCCGATTGGGTCCATCCCAGTTCTATGAACAGAGTAGCTTTTCTGATTATCCCCCGGGATATATGTATGTGCTTTGGCTTCTGGGTGCCATCAAAAAAATATTCAATATCCAATGGATGTCCGGCACTCACCTGCTACTATTGAAATTACCATCCATCATCTGTGATATGGTACTTGGTATTCTTCTATATAAGGAAGCCAACAAAAAATTCTCAGATGTGACCGCATCCTGGTTGACGGCAGCATATCTATTTAATCCTGCTGTTTTCCTGAACTCCTCTGTCTGGGGTCAGGTGGATGCCATTCTTGCATTAGCAGTGGTAGGTATGTGCTTATGCCTTTCCAGAGAAAAGATGTATTTGTCCTACATTATCTTCGGTCTTGGAGTCCTATTCAAACCGCAAATGCTTTTGTTTGGTCCGGTACTTCTGGCGGGCATCATCGACCACGCATTTTTGAAAGGATTCACTGCCAAGAAATTCTTTACCAACCTTTGGCAGGGCTTATCCGCCATCGCCGGGATGGTGCTCCTGATGTTACCTTTCGGTTTTATGAATGTGTGGAATCAGTATTTCAGCACCGTAGAGTCCTACCCCTATGCAGCAGTGAATACATGCAACTTCTGGGGAATGTTTGGACTGAACTGGGTAAGCCAGGATTTGACCTTCCTCGGTATTCCCTATAAAACCTACGGTACCATCTTCATTATCCTGACCGTTGCTTTGGTATTGTTCCTAAGTTTACGTCTGAAGCAAACCAATGAAAAATATATGTTCCTGTCCGCACTGATGATTCTTTCCATTTTTATGTTTTCAGTGCGTATGCATGAAAGATATATGTTCCCTGCATTGGCACTTTTGTTATTTGCTTATGTATATCATCCCATTCAAAATACATTCCTTGCATTTGCAGGATTTAGTATTTTCCACTTTTATAATACTGCATGGGTGCTATTCTTCTACGGAAAAGTGGATTACATCCGCAAGGCCCCCATATGGGTGCTCCCTTCCATCGGTATGTTAGTATGTATGTTGCTCCTGTTTAAGGTAGCACGCGACCACTACAGCAAAGATGGAAATTTAACCAAATTACCGAAATCAACTGCTACTGTTTCCCGCAAGAGTGTGGAAAAGAAACCGAAAGTATCTTCTAAAAAAGGAGAAACCATGAGTCAATCACAATCTGCCACAAAATTTAATCAGCCCACACCTTCAGAACCCAAGTTGATGTTGAGCAAAATTGACTACATTTGGATGATTGCCATCACCTTGATTTATAGTGTATTCGCACTCATCAATCTGGGAGATATGCATGCTCCCAAAACTACCTTCGATATGACCAAAGAACAGGTGATAGAATTATCCTTTGAAGAACAGTCTCCTACCCAGTTGCATTACTACATTGCGCCTTGGCACGACCGTAAGTTTAGTGGCGAATATGCCACAGCCGATGGCATTTGGCAGTCCATGGGTGAAGTGAAGTTGGGAAGTGTATTCACCTGGCAACACACCACAATGCCGGCAGATATGAAGCAGTTGAAACTGGTACTGAATGAGGCGGATGCATCCATCTTAGAATTTGTCTTCACAGACACGGAAGGCAATGTGATCACTCCTTCCAACGCTGCTGATTATCCTGCATTGTTTGATGAGGCCGATGAATTCCCTGAGGAAAGCAGTTTCCGCAACAGTATGTACTTTGACGAAATCTACCACGGTAGAACTGCTTACGAATTTGTACACGACAAATATTCCTATGAGAATACACATCCACCTTTTGGTAAAGTGCTGATTGCGATAGGTGTTGCTATCTTTGGAATGAACCCTTTTGGTTGGAGAATTATGGGAACTCTGTTTGGTATCTTTATGCTTCCCTTTATTTATCTCTTTACCAGAAGAATCACGAAGAACATACCAATATCCGCCTTGGCATGCTCCCTGTTTGCTTTTGACTTTATGCACTTTACGCAAACCAGAATCGCAACCATTGACGTATACGTTACGTTCTTTGTGATACTGATGTACTACTTTATGTATCAGTATACTACCATGAGTTTTTACGATACACCATTGAAAAAGACCTTCATCCCTCTGGCGGCATCCGGCGTATGTATGGGATTCGGTATTGCCTCCAAATGGACCGGTGCTTATGCCGGAGCCGGCCTTGCAGTGATATTCTTTATCACTCTATATAAACGTTATGCGGAATATCAATACGCAAGACGTTTCCCCAGAATGAGCACCAATGGCATCTCACACAGAACCATCTTGGACAATTTTAAGCCAAACACAATCAAAACCATCAAATTCTGTTTGATTGCCTTTGTGGTCGTTCCTTTTGTTCTGTATACACTGTCCTACATTCCTTTTGATGACTATTCTACCAGACCTTTGGTTCCCAGAATGTTACGGAATCAAAAGACTATGTTTGAATACCACAGCGCCCTGGATGCCACACATCCTTACTCTTCTGCCTGGTACCAGTGGCCCACCATTGTACGGCCGGTATGGTATTATTCCAGAATCGTCACCGGTTCCTACTTAGCCGGCGGCCTACGGGAAGGCATCAGCGCATTCGGAAATCCTGCGGTTTGGTGGTTAGGAATTCCTGCTGCATTATGTATGTTGATTCTCTTGTTTGCAAAAAAGGATAAAGTGGCCGGCTTCCTGTTAGTTGGATATATGGCACAGTATCTTCCCTGGTTCTTCGTTACCAGAATCACTTTCATCTACCACTACTTCCCCAGCGTTGTGTTCGTGGTACTGATGATTGCCTACAGCCTGATGCAGTTGAAAAAATTACTGCCCAAGAAAGTATTCCTTACCATCTTAATCCTGTACGGTATAATTGCCTTTGGATTATTCGTGATGTTCTACCCGGTACTTTCCGGTACTCCTGTAGAAGCAGAATATGTAAACAAGTTTTTAAGATGGTTTGATGGGTGGGTTTTGACTTCCCAATAATCCATTTTCCTGTATTTCAAACAATTAGGACAAGCTAAAAGGCGTGTATCTTCGCGATACACGCCTTTCTTACTCTTCAGTGATATATTTTCTGTTTCTGCGTCTCCATCATCCTTTTTCGTCCATATACAACTGAATACGGCCCTGAATGATTTCTGCCACTTCATCAACCGTCTTATCACCTTCGAAGAAATATGCCGCCTCTTCTTTGATGATATCTAACAGGCTGGTGTCATAGGACATACGCTTGTTGATAAAACTTACATAGTTATAAATGCTGTCTACCTGTTCCTTGGTCAGAGGGTCTATCACTATCTCCTGTTCTCCCAACCAGTAGGTGTAATCCTCGTAGATTATATTACCTTCCTCGTCCTCATAATGAGGTCTCTCAGTGCACTCCAATGCTTTATCCAGCCAAATGCGTTTGTTCATCGGCATATCGTAGGTCTGTTTCTGATACTCGTCTGTCAGATAGTATCTGAGGAATTCCCAAGCTCCCTCCTGATTGGGAGATTTGGCTGAAATTCCATACTGCTGACCACTGCTGATTACTGCCCCCATTCCCTTTTCCGTAGGGAATCCCACAAAGGAAACATCAGAGGTACCCATCTGTCCAAAGTTATAAATCATATAGTCCAGATTGTTCAAAGAAATCTGCATCAACATCGTACGATTATCTCTGTACTGTGTCTCAAATTGCTGCCAGTAGCTAGGGTCCTCGTAATCCAAGTTAACTTCCACAGGGAAATCCTTCAAGAAGGTAAGTACATCCTTGAAGCCCTGAGAATTAAAGTTACATTGACCGGTTGTTTCGTCAATATAGTCGGAAATTGCCATGGTGGAGAAGGTCCACAGCAGGCTGTCTCTTGTGGTCTGGTCTCCGAAAATGGAGGCACCCTCGGGCATCTTAGCAAAGGCTTCCATCATCTCCTTCATGGTCCATCTGGGACCCGGTCCTACATTTTCTGTCTTTCCCATCAGGGTTTGCACATAGAAGTTGACAGGCATACGGTACAACTTTCCATCAGTAGAATATGCTTCTAACACATTACCAAACAGGTCTTCTCTCTTAATTTCAGGATCCTTGTCAATAAATTTGTTGAGGTCCGCAAACAGCCCCTTCTCTTCATAGCTGTCTATAGGAATTTCGTTTCCGGAATCCACCATAACCAAGATATCCGGCATATCCCCTGCTAAAATATCATTGTTCAATTTCGTATATCCCGCAAGGTAGTCACTATCTGTAGAATATCTGGAATAATCTCTGGTAACGACACGGTAGTTCTCATTGGTTTTATTAAATTCAACGATATGGTTACGCATGTCATAAGGAATATTAAATGCCGCCACTTCAATCACATCTTTGTCAGGAATGTCCTCCGGTGCCACATAAGTGAACAAACCAATACACTGCTTTTGTTGCGCATTATCATAGTAATTCGCAACGAACTGGGTATCACTCAATTCTACAATATTGTTCATGGCAGTAGCACTGATATCTGAGTTAACATAACTCATAAACATAGTGGGTTCTGCGTCCCCTAAATTATACTTGTAAATACCATTGTTGTCTGTCAGCAGCATATCATTCATACGGCTGTCTCTAAACTGATAATGATTGCTGGAAAAAGGAATTTCCACCTCTTCTCCCATCTCACCGGTAGCCGGATTACAAGTTCTAAACACCTGCTTTGTCCATGTTTCATTCCAGGAACCAAGAAGCAGATTGTCATTTTTCGCCATCAGGATATTAGAAAAACCGCTTTCGCTCTCCGCCTCAATGGTGTAAAGCGCTGTTCCGGTATTGTCATAGGTCGTAAACTTACCCATTGCTGACACCAAAACCTTATCCCCCTCCAGGGGCATCAATTTCTCAATCCAGAACCACTCATCCTCTTCCAATTTTTCCGGCACGATGGAAATCTGGTATACCACCTCTCCATCCAGATTCCAACAATACAAATCCGCTGTAATGGTGGGCTGTCCGTATTCGTTTAAATTTTCATAATCTTCGCTCTGCAATACACCATACACATAATGCTCGGAAAGTGCAGTGTTATTCATATAGGTTGCCATCGCATCTGTATTGGTATCGCGATTCTGGAGCCACAGCTGCTTCATTTGCAGATTACTGCCATCTGCACCGGCTGTGATCAACTGTACACTATCACTCCACGAATACTCGCCGGTTGCCGGGTCATTGTTCCAAGAATAGCAACCAGCCACAACCACAATTTTGTCATCAATAACACCAAGATTTCTCACGGAGTAATCTGTTCCGGATGTTCTATCCTCTTCAGGAACATCCGTCTGCGTTTCGGGCAATAAGTTTAATTCTTCACACCTATACACATTTGCCTTAGAATCTGCTATCAGAGAAGGATCTGTCCCCTTCTTTCCACAACCGGTCACTCCCAACAACAAAGTGCACAGCATAGCAAATACCATAATTTTCTTAAAATTCATCCTCCCAACTCCTTTCCTTTGCTCTTTCCTCTTTTTTTAATCTATACTTATCTTTCCATGTATCAAATCCGTCTGCCAGCTTATCTTTGCCGACATTAAATACTTCTCTCATGGTCCAAGTTTTTCTTCTCCATGCAATTATAACACAAATAACCACCAGCGTCATAGGAATTGCGGAGAATATCAGTGCAGATAACAAAACAATCATCAAATAGTTCTCATACCCTCTGGCTACATTTTCCCAATAGGGATATACCATAGGTTTGGTACGCATGGAACGGCTGTCTGTTTCGGATAACAGGCGCAGTATTCTCAATTTCCTAAATCGGGAACTATTTTCCAGGATTTCTATTGTCTCATCCGGATCTCCCAGCTGCTCCTTCACATAATGTAATGCAAAGTTTTTCACAGGATTTGGCATCACAATTTCATAATTCTCTATTTCTGTAATATTGCCAAATTTGGACAATGAATCATAGGATACAAATATGGTAGGCTCACTCAGGCCTGCGGTTTCATATATTTGATTTGCTTCTCTTACATACACGCCAACAATTTTGTGTGGCACATTACCGATTTGAAGATATTTCCCTACGATATCCGTAGCGCCAAACATTTTCCACGCAGTTTCCCGATCCACCAGGCAATAATCCTGCATGACGTCCTGGCCCGAAAAATAGGCGCCATCTATCAATTGCACGGGATGAAAAAGGAAGAAATCCCCTCCCACACCTATGGCGTCTACCTTCTGGGTAGTTCTATCATTGGAGACCGATAATATGCTCTTGGCGGAATATGCCGATGCCCAAAGTCTTGCATCCGGATGTTCACTATCCGTGGTAATAGATGACTGAATCATATATTGGTCCAGATTTTTCTGAAACCCATAAAGTGTATCTATGTTCATCCCACTATTTACGGGGAAATAGCAACTGATTTGAGATACCGCCTGATGCTTGCTCCACCGTTCTGTAGCCCTCTGGTCTTCCAGGGAATTTGCCAAATGCTCATAAATAACAAGCAGCACCCCTGATACCAGAAAACCCATTACAATGATAACACCGATAATGAATGTTTTGCGATTGATCGAATCAAATAATCGTTTCACTACGTTCCTCCTTAATCCGGAAGACGAATCAGTTGTCCCGCTTCTATGGGCTGAGTTGCCGTGGTAATTACATTTTCATAACCATATACAGCGCCTTGAATGGCTGTCTGGGTGTCATCGGAAGCAAGTACTTCCACATCTACTCTGGTGGCAACAAAACGATTTCCCAAAGGACTTGATTTCTGCTCTACAATCAAGATGAATTTGCCGTTGTTGTCCTCTCGCACGGCGCTATTTGGAACAATGGTGCTGTATTCTGCACTTTTCTGTCCTACAGACAAAGTCAGCGACTGTCCTGCCGTCACCTCGCCGGTAATTTTAAAAATAATTAGTTTATTCTTTGTGGGATTATTGGGGTCAGGGCGAATAGACTGAACCACAGCCTCCATTTCACTGCCCCACCACGCGTTGACCAGATCTGCCGGATCCCCAACAGACACTCTTGTAGCCTGTTCCTTAGTAACAGAGATACTCACTGTGTAGCCTTTTCCTTCCGGCTGAATTACCACCACTGGGGTAGCCGGGTTTGTCGTTTCTCCTGATACCACATTGACGGAAATGATTTTTCCGGACACAGGTGCAGTGACAGTAGCTCCCTCATATTTATCGCGCAGCTTTGCTACTTCCTCTTTTTGCTCTGCAATATCCTCCAGTTTCTTGGCCAGATTCATTTCGGCGGGAATCATGGTATTTACCAAATCATTAAATACCTTTTGTTTTCTATCGTAGTCCTCTTGTTTTTCTGCCAAATCATTTTCAATATCACGCACACGCACCTGGTTATGTGCTACCTGATTCTTTAGATTTTGGATTGTGGCATTTACCTCTGATTTTTGTGTTTCTGCGTTGATGACGGCATTGTTATAAGCCTGCTGGCAGCGACTCACCTCTGCCTCATAATTGGAAACTTCCGTCGTTGCATCAAGCAATCGCTGGGACGCATTGGTTTTATCCTCCGCAGATGCGTTGGCATCTGCCATCACAGCATCGTAATTGGCTTGCGCCTGCTGTTTGGCAATTTTTGCATTGTCAAGGTTGCTCTTTGCCACATTTAAGGCACTTTCCTCTGCCGCTACACCAAATACCTTGCCTTCCTCCAAACTGATTTGCAGATTTAAGGCTTCTATCCACTCTTTGGTATCTGCCAAGTAGTTCTTTAACTGATCCACCTTCAAAAGTGCATCTTCCATTTCTTTTTTCGCTGCATCCACTCTTTGCTTATATTCTTCGATAGAGGGCGCATTCCCACCTTCTACCCGATTGACAATGGAAATATCTAAGCCGGATACTACCATAGCATCATATTCCTCTTGCAGGACATCCAGCATTTCTAATGCTGCTTTTAATTCATCACTTTCTTCATCTTCAAGATAGAGCAAAACATCATCTTTTTCCACTTCGTCGCCCACTTGCGCCACGATGCCGGCCACTTTTCTGGACTCCATCACCTGTACATTATAAGGGTCTCCGCTTTCCACCACGCCGGTTCCGCGAATTTTGGAAACGATGCTTCCGGAAGTAATATACTGGGTCGCCACCTCCGGCAACGAATGATTCATAATCGTATTAGAAAAGAATGTCAACAACAACATTATTGTCAAAAAGACAATCGCTGCATTTTTGACCCATTCCCGTTTTTTTCTGTTTTCTTCCATCTCATTCTCCTTTAATTCTTAGCCCTTTATACCACCCTGGTAGGTGATTCCCTCCACCAGGTATTCCTCCCCATATAAAAACACAAACAAACTGGGAATCATATAAACACTTGCCACCGCAAATGCCAAGCCTATTTCCGCCGCGTTAATCTTACTTAGGAACACCGACAAAGGATGAATTTCCGGATTCGAAAGTAAAATCAAAGGTTGTTCCACCATATTCCAGTAATCTATGAAAATCAGGATTGCCACAGAACATATCGCTCCTTTACATAAGGGAACACATATTTTCGAAAAAATCTGCCATTCCGTGGCCCCATCCATCTGGGCAGCCTCAATCATGGCTGTGGGAATCCTTCGCATAAACTTGGTCATCATGTATACCGCAAAGGGGGAAAAGATACCCGGAAGCAAAATTGCCCAATAAGTATCCAAAATATCTAACCATCCTGATACCAGGTAATTGGGTACCAAAGTTACCTGATACGGCATCAACATCAATATGATATACGCAAAAAAGATCATTTCCCTCAATCTGCCCCTATATCTGGCAAACCCGTAGGATGCCAAGGTGGCAACAATGATCTGGAACACAACGATGGGTACCACCAGAAACACCGAGTTCCAAAATTTCAGCAGATATTCCGGACTCTTAAGTAAAACTGTAAAATACTGTTGTAAGGTTACCTTATCCGGAATGAATTTCAAATTCACCTTTTCAGAAATATATACTTTCCCACCATCCCCTGTATTCTCAAATACAGAGCCATAGTTTGCAGAAATCTCCGACTGGGTCATAAACGAGTTGGTAATCGTCAACACAATCGGGGTTAAAAATATCACCGCCGCAAAAACAGCCGTCAATGTGGCCAGCGTTAACCCCAAGATACGCATTGTTTTCTTTCGCTTGGCGCTGTGGTTTACTACTCTCATCCTTCCACATCCTTTCCAAAGCGATTTTCTGCCACAAACAACACTCCGATAATGACCATCATCACAAGTGCCATGATGATAGCCGCCGCAGATAATTTCTGATAATCTAAAGACTTAAACATATTGTTCATATAATGCTGTAACATATACAGCGTATCGTAAGGTCTGTCTCCCGTCAACAAATAAACCTCCCGGAAGACCTTAAAAGAATTGATCAGGGACATAATAAACACAAACACAATGGTAGAAGAAAGATATCTCCCTTTAATATAAAAAAATGTTTGAATGGAATTGGCACTTTCCAATTTGGCAACATCCAAAATATCTTTCGGCACACTGGCCAGTGCGGCCATAAATAAAATCATATTATATCCCAAATTCTTCCACAAAAACAGGATGACAACAACCACCTGGGCATATTCTGATTTGATCCAGTCTATTTTGCCGCCTCCTAATGCTACCAATATATCATTTACAGCGCCGTTATAATGAAACAGTACCTGCCAAATCAAAACAATGGACGCCACAGGTGCCATCATGGGGCTTAGGAAAAAGGTTCTGAACTGGCTTCGAAATGGAATCTTGCGGTCAAGTAACATAGCCAGAAGTAATGAAAGAATCACTGCCAGGGGTACGGAAACAGCAGAAAAGGTAAGCGTGTTCATCGCTGCCTTTTTGAAAGCCGCATTCTTTAATACCATAGCAAAATTGTCAAAGAATACAAATTCTGCATGAAACGGATTATCAATAAAGGCATAATAAATAATCACCAAAAAAGGGAGAAAGAAAAAAAGTAACACACCAAGAAAACTGGGCGCAATATACAACCCGGAAGTCACCTGTTTTTTCCTATCCGATTTGGATTTTTCCCTTATCTTAACCCCCATTTTTAATCCTCATTTTGTAACTTATTCATCTATTGCAATTATACTCTTTTTCACATAATAAATAAAGCAAATCTTCACTCTAATTTATTAAGAATTAATAAAAGAAGGAAATGCAAAAAATCCCCGATGCATTGATATACATCGGGGAATACTACTATCGTAAATATCTTGTTTGATGCGTTTTATTTGCCTGCAACCTGAGCTGCAACTTCTGCTGCAAAGTCATCCTGCTTCTTCTCGATACCTTCGCCAACTTCGAAACGAACAACCTTCTTAATTTCGATAGCGCCATTGACAGACTTCAGATATGCAGCAACAGTCTGCTTACCATCCTCTGCCTTAACGTAGGTCTGATCCAACAAGCAGATTTCCTTCAACTGCTTGGAGATACGACCTTCCACCATACCGCCGAACATCTTGTCAGCAGCAATGTTAGCCTTATCATCCATAGCCAAACCTGCAAGCTGTGCCTTAGCTGCATCAGAAAGGAAGTTGAACAGGAAGTTCATATTGCTCTTCTTCTCTTCGTAGATAGCAACATCTTCTGCACTCCATACACCATCACAAGCCTTTGCCAGCAAAGCATTCAAAATAGGCTTGGGAAGAGATGCAGGGTCATTCAAGGAAGACTCAACAATAATTTCTCTCATCTTTGCAATCTCAGCCTCAGAGATATCAGCTCTGCTGATGTACTGAGGATTCATTGCTGCGATCTGCATTGCAACATTGGTAAGTGCTTCCTTCGCATCTGCTGCACCATCTGCTGCTACGAGTACACCAATCTTACCACCTGCATGCAGGTAAGTAGCTACACAGTCACCGGTAGCCTTCTCAAATCTACGTACAGACAATTTCTCACCGATGGTAGCGGTCTTCTCAATCAATACGTCCTTCAGGCCGTTCACTTCAAGAAGCGCTTCAATATCTTCACCATTCTTACCACCGTTTAATCCGGAAGCCAATGCATTATCAGCTACCAATTGAACGAACTCCTGGAAGGTTTCATTCTTAGCAACAAAGTCAGTCTCAGAGTTTACTTCAACAACAACTGCAACGTTGTCCTTTACTGCAACACGAGCAAGACCTTCTGCTGCGATTCTGGATGCTTTCTTCTCCATTTTAGCCGCACCGCTCTTCTTCAGAACATCTACAGCCTCTTCCATATTTCCGTTGGTCTCATTCAGAGCCTTCTTACAATCCATCATACCTGCGCCGGTCAGTTCGCGCAGTTCTTTTACCATAGCTGCGGTAATTTCTGCCATTTTAATATCCTCCATTTTCTAATTTTCAAATGTTACAAAAGGATTATTCCTCGGTAGCTTCCTCAGCCGCAACTTCTTCAATATCAGTTGCCTCTGCAGTTTCTACCTGCTCAGCCTCATAAACTACTTCACCCTGATTTGCTTCGATAACAGCATCTGCCATCTTTGCAACAATCAAGTTTACTGCTCTGATTGCATCGTCATTACCGGGGATAATGTAATCCAATTCTTCAGGATCACAGTTGGTATCGCCGATACCAATCAAAGTAATACCAAGAGAGTGTGCTTCCTGTACGCAGATTCTCTCCTTCTTAGGATCTACAACGAAGATAGCATCGGGAATTCTGGTCATATCCTTGATACCACCAAGGTTCTTCTCCAACTTCTCCCACTCTTTCTTCAATTCAATAACTTCCTTCTTAGGCAACACATCAAAGGTTCCGTCCTCAGACATTCTCTCGATTGCACGAAGTCTTTCGATACGGGACTGGATGGTCTTGAAGTTGGTCAGCATACCGCCCAACCATCTCTCGTTTACATAGAACATACCACAACGAAGAGCCTCGGTCTTCACTGCGTCCTGTGCCTGCTTCTTGGTACCTACAAACAGAATGGTACCGCCCTGTGCTGCGATTTCAGAGATTGCGGTATAAGCTTCATCTACCTTAACTACAGATTTCTGCAAGTCGATGATGTGGATACCATTTCTCTCGGTGAAGATGTAAGGAGCCATCTTAGGGTTCCATCTTCTGGTCTGGTGTCCAAAGTGAACACCTGCTTCAAGTAACTGCTTCATAGAAATAACGCTCATTTTTCTTACCTCCATTTGGTTAAATTCTTCCGCTCTCCTTTCTCGCCGAAGCGCGTTAAACTCCGGTTCGCTCCCGTAACCACATATATTTGTAACATGCACCATTACGGAATCGGATTGCGTGCATAATATCACAACTTGGGATTATAACATAAGAAACCCCTCATTGCAAGGGGTTTCAAGTGTTTTTATTTACTATTTTAAATTACTTACCGGCACTGTGCTTTTTCAGTTCCTCTATTTCATCAAATACCACATCATTCAAGACTTTGATGTAGGTACCCTTCATACCGGAGGATCTCGATTCAATAACACCGGCACTTTCGAATTTACGAAGTGCGTTAACAATCACGCTTCTGGTGATGCCCACTCTGTCTGCAATCTTGCTGGCAACCAAAATACCTTCCATACTGCCCAATTCGTCAAAGATATGGGTAATGGCTTCCATTTCCGAGAAGGATAAGGTACTTATGGCCGATTTCACAACTGCAATCTTGCGGCTCTCCTCTGCACTCTCCTCACTGACTGCACGGAGCATTTCCAAACCCACTACAGTGGTGCCATATTCGCAAAGAATGATGTCGTCAATGTCATACTGGTCGTTGCATTTGTATACAAACATGGTACCCAGTCTCTCACCGGCAATCTCTATGGGAGTGATGATTGCCTGAAATTTCTTAATATCAGGTCCTTCAAATCCCAAAGTAGCCAGGTTTACATTCTCCTTAATGGAAAGAACTCCCAGCAGACGCTCATTCAACATTCCATCTATATATCCGCCAACGGTCTCATCCATCATCTCATTGATGCTATCCACACCGTCGCACTTACCAACGCCTAACACCTTACCTTTGCGGCTGATGACTAGCACATTGGAATCCAGAATTTCGCGCATCACTTTACATATATCGTTGAACACCACTTTACTGGAGTTGTTATTGTGGAGTAATTTCCCAATTTTTCTGGTTTTATCCAAAAGTTGAACGCTACTCATAGTTGTTCCTCCTCTTCTGTAAATAGTAGGTTTTTATACTACAACCATATACTATCACAAATAAAGTCAGATTACAATTGAATTTTTTGATATTTTCCTACAATTTTCAGAATTATTGTGACAATTTCTCCCCGGTTGGTCTCTGCCAGGACATGAAATCACAATTGGGGTGATTCATGCAACCATAAAACTTGCGTCCTTTTTTGGTCTTCTTAATCACTATATCTCCACCACAGTTAGGACAAGCCACCCCAATCTTTTCAAGATAGGGCTTTGTGTTTTTGCAGGCAGGGAATCCGGGACACGCTAAGAATCTGCCATGGGGGCCATATTTGATTACCATATTCTGACCACACAGTTCACAGATTTCTTCGCTGACTTCATCCTGAATCTTGACCTTCTGAAGTTCCTTCTCCGCCTGTTTTACCGCTTCTTCCAAGTCGGGATAGAAATTGGACACAATGGTCTTCCACTTTACACTGCCTTCAGCTACGCCGTCCAGCAGTGTTTCCATATTTGCTGTGAAGTTCACATCCACAATGGTAGGGAACGCATCCATCATCATGTCGTTCACCACTTCACCCAACTCTGTCACATAGATATTCTTATTCTCTTTCACTACATAGCGTCTGCCAAGAATGGTAGTGATGGTGGGCGCATAGGTACTGGGGCGTCCAATCCCCAATTCCTCCAACGCTTTTACCAAAGAGCTTTCTGTATAGTGAGCAGGTGGTTGTGTAAAATGTTGCTTAGCATCAAATGACAAGAAGGAAAGTGCACTCTTCTTATCCAAAGCCACATGCAACAGACCATCTTCTTCATGATCATCTTCCACCGCATATACCTTCATAAATCCATCAAAAATCAAATTCGAAGAAGATGCAGTAAACACATGACCTCCCGCTTTGATTTTCACACTCACGGTCTCATATACCGCCGCATTCATTCTGCTGGCAGCAAATCTCTTCCATATCAACTGATAAAGGCGATATAAATCTCTGGGCAACTGATCCTTCACCACTGCGGGAGTCCGCTGTATGTCCGTCGGGCGGATTGCTTCATGGGCATCCTGAATCTTCTGCTGGCCCTTCTTCTCGTTGCTTTCAGACAGCACATAGGATTTGCCATACAGTTGCTCAATATACTCTGCAGCCTGATTCTGAGCTTCCTCAGACACTCGCACGGAGTCAGTACGCAGATAAGTAATCAGACCCACAGTGCCTTCTCCCTTGATATCTACTCCCTCGTACAATTGCTGCGCCAGGCGCATGGTTTTCTGGGTGGAGAAATTTAACACCTTGCTGGCTTCCTGCTGTAAGGTGGAGGTAGTAAAAGGCAGCGGTGCTTTACGTACCCGCTCACTCTTCTTCACATCTGCCACCTGATATGTGACGCCTTTTAGGGAATCTAATATTTGATTCGCCTCCGCCTGGTTAGATATCTTCGCCTTGGTCCTACCGGTTCCGTAATATTTTGCGCGGATAGGATCCGTTTCTCCGTCTACAAGCAAATCCACATCGATGGTCCAGTACTCTTCCGGGACAAACTGCTCGATTTCTTTTTCTCTGTCACAAATAATACGCAATGCCACAGACTGTACGCGGCCTGCACTTAATCCTCTCTTAATCTTCGCCCACAAAAGAGGGGAAATACGGTACCCCACCATTCTGTCTAATACACGGCGGGCCTGCTGTGCATCCACCAGATTCATATCAATCTCGCGGGCATTCTTTAAAGATTCCTTGACTGCAGTCTTGGTGATTTCATTAAATGAGATTCTATATACTTTTTTATTCTCTAACTTCAAGGCAAACATCAAATGCCAGGAAATCGCTTCTCCCTCTCGGTCAGGGTCGGTTGCAAGATAAATCTTGTCCGCTTTCTTCACTGCCTTTCTAAGCGCAGATAATATATCTCCCTTTCCCCGAATGGTAATATAATTGGGTTCAAAGTCATTTTCAACATCTATTCCAAGAGAACTTTTAGGCAAATCACGTACATGTCCATTGCTGGCCAGCACTTCATAATTTGACCCCAAAAATTTCTTTATGGTTTTCACTTTTGCGGGGGATTCCACAATCACCAAATACTTGTGCATTTCTTTACCTCTTTATTTTCAAGTGTCCAGACCTAATCGTCAACCACTATACACTATATCGTTTTCAGATGCAAGGACAAATTTTATTTTCTCCCAAAAGTAAATTTTCTCTTTACACCTCTATATCCAGTTCGTATTTTTCAAAAGCATTGACGATAACAGTGGTCCCATAGGTCTTTTCACGTTTCACATCTCTGCCATAATTCATATGCACATGTCCGTGAAAAAAGAAACGGGGCTGATACTTTTCTATCAGTTCTACAAATGTAGCAAATCCGTTATGAGGCAGGTCCTCCAAGTCCCCCAAACCTTTTGCAGGAGCATGGGTCAGGAGGATGTCAAATCCTTTCTTTTTCTGGATCAGTCGCTTCAGTTTTCTGACTCTGGTAGACATTTCTGTCTCTGTGTACTGATTGGACGCACCGGGTTTATACCGCATACTTCCGCCCAGCCCCAGGATACGAAGACCTTTGTACTCGTAGATATCATCTTCAATACAAATGCAACCCTCCGGGGCCTTCCGATCATAATGGTCGTGATTTCCATTCACGTATAATAGCGGAACATTTGTCATTGTCACAAGGAAGCTTAAATAGGATGCCGGCAAATCACCGCAGGAAAGAATCAAATCGACCCCTTCCAATTTTTCCTTTTCATAAAAATCCCACAACCATCTGCTGGGTTCATCGGATATAACTAATATTTTCATCTCGCGTGTCTATGCCTCCTGCAAAACCGACGCCACAGGACCTTCCTGTAACGCCATCAGACTTCTGGATTCTTCTGTCAAATTGCCCGTTTCCGGTATACTGCCAATCACATTGTTCACAAGCCAATCCATGGTAATAATCTGCTCCGGAGAAAGAATCTCTCCCTCTTCATTCATCACAGTACCATCCTGAGCAAGAATCTTGCCCTGAAAAGGATGAAAGCTTTCCGTGAAAATTTCTTTTCTCATTGCCTCCACCAAAATCCTCACATCCCTCGGCACATTACCTGACAAAAACAAATCCACGATGTCACCCGAAATCCCCCACCAATAATTGACAGAGCGTTTTCCCTTGGATGCTGCAACTTTGTTCCAATTCCCCTCTAAAATATCACGGATGATTTTTTCATAAAATTCACCCCAATTCCACATCGGAAAAGCTAAATTGGTAGTAGTTCCATCCTCTTCGATACGATACAAACCAAATTTTCTGTCCTCGCTGGAAAGGCGGACAATATCCGTATAGGATACGATAGAAATTTCATTCTCTCGCAAAATTTTAGCAAAATCAGAGGTGGTGTCCGCCATCCAATGCACATAGATTTCACTTCTGGGATTCACCATTCTGGCGCCAAGTGCAAACGCATTGATATCAGCAAAGGCACCCAACATAGGACAGTATGCACTATACAGAATCTTATTATTATCCGCCATAATGCCAGCCACCATACCACACAAAAATTTGGCTTCATACATTCTACCGTAATAGGTTCGAATAGCACTAAAAGAACGGTTGATGGAGCAATTAAGTATTTTTACTTGTGGATGTTCTAGTGCGGTGCGGAGGCTTTCCGCCAAAAATTTCTGATTTGCAGCAAAGACAATATCATTTCCATCTGATATCACTTGATTCATCAGCTGTTCGATGGTCAATCCACTATTCTCTAAATAATATGCCTTGGTACTGACAGCATCTGAAAAAGACTCTGTCAGGTGGGCTCTGCCCAGTTCATGGCCATAGGTCCAACTGGAATGTTCTGCCTCCTTCTCGTGTACAAAAGCCACTTTTAAATGCTTACCGGAATAGGGCAAACTCAATAATTTATTCAGTAAACCACTTTCCTCATATTCCACCCGGTCTAACACCAAAGCTTCCTCCGGTTCTTTCCCAAGCACCACAAACTCATTCCACACCTGCTCTACTGCCGTTCTCAATTCATGGTCCGTAAATCCGATGACTTCCTGATAGGTATAGACAGACAAAAAGAATAAGAAAGCATCTGCAAGTGTAATGCTTAACGCCTCTCCTCCATGTTCCACATATTGCTTCTTAAATAGGAAGAAAGTGCACGCAAATTCATTGCGTTCCTCCTGATTCCAAACCTCTCCCCAGCTTTTCCCAACTGCCTTTACCAGGGTGCGATATGCATCTTCCTGGGTAAAAATCAAATAATTGATTTTCGTTGCTTTGTAGAATTCCATGAATTCATAGTAAATCCTGTTTTCCTTGGAATCGCTTTTTCTGGGAACCAGTCGGATGACCTTTCCCTCTATACTGGGAGAATTTAAATATTTATATACACTGACGCGCTTATTTCCCTCTTGCACATAAAATCTGTTCAAAAATTCATAGGCGAAAATGGGATCTCTATTTCCTTCTGTGGTCTGGTACTCATACAGATTGGACCATTTGAGTGCGAACTCGCTGCCGGATTCCACAATAGGCATAAAATTTGCTGCAAAAGCATTCTGCCGGCCGGCAGTCTTTGTTCCAACAATTTGATCGATGGGAATCTCCACTATACCAAGATGCTCCTCCCGAACAATTTTCACGTGGGATAAAAGGTCATCCAAAGCAGGCAAATAAGGATACTCTCCTTTTGCCACCGCACTTCGATATGCTTTTTCTCCAAGTTTTAAAGCTTGCTTATACTCTAATTCACTCATACAATTCTCCTATATCCAATATCGTTACAGGTTTGAAAATAACTATTTAAATCGAACTATTGGTGTTCATTTGTTTCTAACAAAAAAAGCATTGAAATCATAGATTTCAACACTTCCTCGGGTTGGGCTGTAAGATTACAGTCAACAGCTCGTAGGGGAATCGAACCCCTGTTTCCGCCGTGAGAGGGCGGCGTCTTGACCGCTTGACCAACGAGCCATATGCAAGTACCAATCTGCCTCAGAAATGGTACTTGCTAATAATACTACATAGATTTTCAAAATGCAAGCATTTTTTTATTATTTTTTATTTCCTATGTAAAATCAAATAAACTGATCTGATTTGACTCAGGCAAATTGCCCAAAAGATGTAATTCGGCCATCAAATCCACCACTGTTTTAGACACCTTGGTTCTGGTGCGGAAATCATCCTTCGACAAAAATTCGCCCTGCTTTGCAGCTTCCACAATTTGTTCTGCCGCCTTCTCTCCCAATCCGTCAATGCTGTTCAAAGACGGCATCAGTTTTCCGTCGATGATTTGGAAATTGGTAGCGTGGGCTCTAAAGATATCAATGGGCATGAATTCAAATCCTCTTGCGTACATTTCCCGCACAATTTTCATGTCTCCATATGCCAGTTCTTCCTTATTAGAAAGGGGCTCAATTCCCGCTTCCATGCGGCGTTTGTAGTTCTCCATCTCACGGTCCAGACGCGCTCTTCCCTGACACATAATCTCATAGGAAAAAGCCTTAGCTCTGGTACTAAAGAAAGCCGCATAATATGCCAACGGATAATGAATTTTACAGTAGGCAATGCGCCATGCCATCATAACATAAGCCGCCGCGTGGGCCTTCGGGAACATATACTCAATCTTTTCACAGGATTTGATATACCATTCAGGCACGTCGTGAGCCAACATGTCTTCTTTCCACTTCGGCCATTTATCACATTTGCCCTTCGCCACATTTCCCTTACGGACATTCTCCATAATCTGGAATGCGGTCATAGGCTCCACACCCATCTGGATCAAATAGGTCATAATGTCGACTCGGGTACATATTGCAGTGGAAATGGTGGCCGTGCCATCCATAATCAAATCCTTGGCATTTCCCAACCACACATTGGTACCATGGGACAAACCGGAGATGCGCACCAAATCAGAAAAAGCTTTTGGCTTTGCATCAATTACCATCTGCATCGCAAATTCTGTACCAAATTCAGGGATGCCGAGTGCTCCGATTTTCGTCCCTCCAATCTGGTCCGGAGTAATACCTAAGGCATCTGTGTTCTGGAACAGGCTCATAACATCCTCTCCATCCAAAGGAATGGAGAAGGGATCTCGCCCCGTCAAATCCTGCAACATACGTATCATTGTAGGATCATCGTGTCCCAGAATATCCAATTTCAAAAGATTGTGGTCGATGGAATGGTAATCGTAGTGGGTGGTAATGGTATCCGATTCCACTTCGTTTGCAGGATGTTGTACCGGAGTAAAGGAGTTGATATCCTCTCCCACCGGCAGCACCACGATACCGCCGGGATGTTGTCCTGTACTTCGGCGCACACCGGTACATCCTTCTGCAATTCGCTCCATCTCGCTTTTGCGCTTATGTACTCCTCTCTCTTCGTAATAATTTCGAACATAGGCGTAGGCTGTTTTGTCTGCCAAAGTACCCACGGTACCGGCACGGAAGGTTTGACCCGAGCCAAAAATAACTTCCGTGTATTTATGAGCCTTGGACTGATATTCACTGGAGAAGTTCAAGTCAATATCCGGCTCTTTATCACCTTCAAATCCCAGGAAGGTTTCAAAGGGAATATCGAAGCCCTCCTTCTGCAACGGTTGCCCGCAGACAGGACAGAGCTTATCCGGCATATCCACACCGGCTTTGCCGGCATACGCCTTTACCTCATCACTTTCAAAGTCTGAATAATGACAGGCCAAACAATAATAATGGGGACTCAACGGGTTGACCTCAGTAATCCCCGCCATGGTAGCCACAAAGGAACTTCCCACAGAGCCTCGAGAGCCCACCAGATATCCGTCTTCCAAGGATTTCCATACTAACTTTTGGGCAATAATATACATCACCGCAAAGCCATTGGAAATGATGGAGTGCAATTCTCTCTTCAAGCGCTTCTCTACGATTTCAGGCAAGTTAGGTCCATACAATTGATGGGCCTTGGCGTAACAAATTTCTGTCAGTTGTTTATCAGAATCCGCAATAACAGGAGCGCATTTGTCGGGACGCACCGGAGCAATGGTCTCAATCATATCTGCAATCATGTTAGAATTTTTCACCACCACATCAAATGCTTTCTGCTCTCCCAAATAGGAAAACTCCTCCAGCATCTCTTCTGTGGTATGCAGGTATAAGGGGGCCTGATTGTCCGCATCCGCAAATCCTTTGCCTGCCTGGATAATTCTTCGATAAAGTTCTTCCTCTGGATCCAAAAAATGCACATCACAGGTAGCTACCACGGGCTTATGGAATTGTTCCCCCAATGCCACAATTTTCTTGTTCAAATCCAAAATATCTTCCATGGACTTCACATTGGATATTTTCTCAGAGGCAATCATGAACTGATTGTTCCCACGTGGCTGAATCTCTAAATAATCATAGAAACTCACAGTGTTGGCAATATCTTCGTCTGATTTTTCATTGAGCAATGCCTGATACAGTTCGCCGGCTTCACAGGCACTTCCTATGATGAGTCCGTCTCTGTATTTTTCTAAAAGGCTCTTAGGAATTCTAGGGTCTCTTTGATAATAATGCAAATGGGACTCTGAAACCAAACGATATAAATTGATTCTACCCAAATCATTCTTAGCCAACAACACAATATGATAGCTGGGCAATCTACGAATCAAGTCCACGTTGGTTTTCGCCTTGGCGTTGATTCCGGCCAAGTCATTCACCCCTTGTTCTTCCAGCATTTTAGTGAATCTAAGGAATATTGAAGCGGTACATTCTGCATCGTGTACCGCCCGATGATGTCCTTCCAAAGAAATCTTCAAGGTCTTAGCAACATCGTTCAATCTATGACGGGCCTGTCCGGGCAGAAGCATTCTTGCCATATTCATGGTATCCACAAAGGTATCCTCTAAAGAAAGATTGGCCTGTCGATACTGCTCCCTGATAAAACTCATGTCAAAAGTCGCGTTATGGGCAACGAACACACACCCCTCGCTAAAACGGGCAAATTCTTGAATGACCTGACTGATATCGGGTGCATCAGCCACCATAGCATCATTGATATGGGTCAGTTCCTCAATTTCGAAAGGAATGGGTACATGTGGATTGACAAAGGTTGAGAACCGATCCACCACTTCTCCGCCGCTGACCTTCACTGCACCAATCTCAATAATCTTATTCTTAATTGGAGAAAATCCTGTGGTCTCCACATCAAATACAACATAATCCCCTGTAAGCAGTTGGTTTTTCTCACCGGTCACAATTTTCTGAAGGTCATCCACCAAATATCCTTCCACACCGTAGATTACCTTGAAAAAGTCCTGCTTGTCAGGATTGCTCTGCCCTGCTTCTTCTCTTTTCTTTTTTTCATCCTTCCACAGACCGGACCAGGTCTTATTGGCATGGGGAAATCCCTGTGTCACACCATGATCCGTAATGGCGATGGCACGATGTCCCCATTGATGTGCTCTGGCAACAATATCACTGGCCTCAGAGATTGCATCCATGTCGCTCATTTTGGTATGACAATGCAACTCCACTCTCTTATAAGCCGCCAAGTCTTTTCTAGGTACCACAAAATTAGGAATCTTCATGATTCCCTTTACGAAACTGACGGTAATTTCGTGGTCGTAATCGTCCAGGCTGGCTCTACCCATAACCTTAACGAAACTTCCCACCTTCAAAGTTTTGACAAAATCGTTGACCAATTCCTTGTCTACAAACAATTTCACGGTAATCGTGTCCGTAAAGTCTGTCACATCAAATGAGACGATGTCGTTGGCCTTCCTGGTCTCCCTCTTATCACATTTGATAATTTTGCCACGAATGACAACATTCCCCATTTCCCCAAGGATATCTTCAATGGGAATCGCCTCATCCTGAAAATCCTTGCCATACAGCACATCCGGATGCTCTGATCTCTTAAGGCTTTTCTCCCCACCGGATTTTGCGGAACCATCTTTGTTCAGGGACTTTTTGTCCGTTGCTTTCGATTTTAAAGATGGGGTGGAAGCATCGTCTTTCTGTGCTCCTTCACCCACTTCTCCCCCGATAGAATCTGCTTTTATCCCCTTCATTCTGCGATAGATTTCATCCACCTTCAGTTGGATACGCACTTCATCCTCGTAAGTATGCTTGTTTGCAACCGGTTCCTTGTACTCGATACAAATACCGGTTGCGAAGCCGAATCGTTCGGTGTAAATCTTCTCCATAATCGCCTGAAGTTTTTCTTCGATGCCATGATTGAGCACCGTATCCTCTAAACGGATGGTCAAAATATCTGCATCGGAATATTCCTTGTCCGCACGACGGAACGCTGTATATATAATATGATTGTACTCTTCTAATTCTTGCAGGATACTGTCTCCATAGACCTCCAAGAGATTGGCCGGCGTATACTGGCCGGAAAGTTGATAGCGTTCAATAATATGTAACTCCATATCGTTCTGATGAAACACCTGGCGCTTGATCTCCTGCTCCATGGCTCTAATTTCCATCTTGGACAACAGAATGCCACTTCGCAGCACAATCGTCACTCTGTCCCGTTGTTTGGTGGCAGAAATCCTTTCCACCACAACATTCTTCAATTTATCCGGTAAATTTCCCTTTAATTTCAGTGTGGGAAATACCTCTAAAAATGTATTTTCCTTCATTTCCAATGTTCCAATTCTTCTCGCAATGCATCTAACAGTTCATTTTCCGGCACCTTACGGACAATTTCTCCCTTTTTAATCAAAAGTCCCTCGCCGACACCTCCGGCAATTCCCAAATCCGCCTCTTTGGCTTCGCCTGGGCCATTCACAACACAGCCCATCACAGCCACTTTTATATCCAGCGGATAATCCTGCACCATCTCTTCCACTTTGGATGCAAGACCAATCAAATCGATCTTCGTGCGTCCACAGGTAGGACAGGAAACCACTTCTATCCCTCCTTTGCGCAGTCCCAGAGTGCGCAAAATCAGTTTCGCGGATTTGATTTCTTCCACAGGATTGCCTGTCAGGGATACACGAATGGTATCTCCAATTCCCTGATTTAAAATCAGTCCAAGCCCAATGGCTGATTTGATATTTCCACTCTGTACTGTACCGGATTCCGTGATCCCCACATGCAAGGGGTAGGGTGTCTTATCTGCCAAAAGTTCATGGGCCTTCACGCACATAAGCACATCGGAGGATTTGATGCTGATGACCAAATTGTCATAGCCTAAATCCTCTATCAATTTTACTTTATCTAGGGCACTTTCTACGATTCCTTCTGCCGTCACACCATGGTATTTTTCCACCAGATGTTTCTCCAGCGATCCACTGTTCACGCCCACACGAATAGGAATGTTTCTCTCTTTTGCCACATCCACTACCGCTTTGATTCGGTCAAGGGTGCCAATGTTGCCGGGATTAATACGAATCTTATCTGCTCCATTCTCCATGGCGGCGATGGCCATCTTATAATCAAAGTGAATATCTGCCACCAAAGGAATATGGATCTGCTTCTTAATCTCTGCCAACGCTTTTGCCGCTTCCATGTCCGGGACTGTGCATCTGACAATTTCGCACCCGGCTTTTTCCAATGCTAAAATCTGGGCTACAGTAGCCCCCACATCCTGGGTGGGTGTATTGGTCATAGACTGTATTAAAATGGGATTTCCTCCCCCAATTTTTCTATCTCCGATTTGTACCACTTTCGTTCTATCTCGAAACATTTTCGCAGCCCTCTTTCCTGATTTTTCACTTCCTGAAGGATGTCACTTTCCCGCCTTAATTTTACGCTACGTTCGTCTTTTTATGATAGCATATATGACCACTCTTCACAAGGTTATAATAGACAAAATTGCCCCGGTGAGATTTGTCGAATTTTTCCTGTTGCACATAGCATCATTAAGTTGGAAGAAAGCTGTGACAGTGATATTTTCTTATCCCATTCGTTCATAATTTCATAAATTGATTTGGGCTCATAATTTAAGAGTTCAAGCAGTTTATGTGCCACATCAGACTCTTCGGTTGCGGAACCGGTCATCACTGTAAAAGAACTTGTGTCCAAGGTGTGCCTTTCTCCTGTGATTTCTTTGATAAACTCTTCTGTCGAAGTAAACACATTGGCCCCTTGACATAAAAGAGCATTGCACCCTTTGCTTAATTCATCCGTAATCCGCCCGGGAACCACATATACTTCCCTTCCCTGTTCCAACGCCATATCCACAGTGATCAATGTACCACTTTTCTTTCTGGCCTCTATCACAATCACTGCATCTGCCAGTCCACTGACAATTCTATTTCTGATAGGGAAATTCAAGGGTTTTGCCGGATATCCCAACGGAAAAGAAGAAATAAGCATTCCTTTATCTGTTAGTTGATCGTATAAATCTCTGTTTTGCACAGGATAACAGACATCTACTCCACTGCCCAGAACACCCACGGAAAAGCCGTAGACATCCAGTGCCGCCCGTTGCGCGATTCCGTCAATTCCTCTGGCCATTCCACTCACCACGGTAATCCCCGCCTTTGCCAAGCCGCCTGCCACTTCTCGGGCTATATGCTCCCCATAGGGAGAACAGTCTCTGGCTCCGATGATGGCGACCGTTGGACTTTCCTTGGCCCGCCATTTCCCTTTTGTAAACAGACCGAAGGGTGGATCCGGAATATCTGCCAGTTTATTTGGGTAATTCTTATCAAATGCGGTAACTAATGCAATACCCCGGTTCACCATACCGGCATACTCCTCTTCCGGCTTCCAACATTCCGTGTACTTTGATAAAGCCTGGGTTCCTTTCTCCGACAACACTGTCCTCCACAATTTGGTCGAGGAAAAATATAATTCTTCCAGGCTCTCGCAAGTCTGATAAAGTTTCATCTTTTGCCTGTCACTCAGTGAAGGACAATTCATCAGCCAACAAGCATAAATCTGTTCCTGTTCTTTCATAATATTTCCCCTTACATATACAATCAAAAAGAGTGCAACTCCCTTGATAATTCAATAGGAATTACACTCTAAATCTTTTCATTTGTATATTCTAATCCTCAATATTGTTCTGTGTGTCTTCAATCAGTTCATTGATAATTTTCTTTGCTTCTTCTATGTCTTGTTTATCAATTGCAATTTTGAGCAATTTCAGTTGTCTCATCAAACTTCTTAAATATCCTTTAAAAACAGCCAATTCCTCACCCACCTTCGACACCCTCTTTCCTATAGATTTATGTCTATATTATAAGAGAATTTAATATATCTTTCAAGAGTGTAATCCCTATTCAATTATCAAGGTACGTTTTATAAATGGAAAATTTGGCGAATGCCAAGAATTTGAGATAAAATCATCATAGCAAAGGGGCCCCAAATATGCAATATCAAAATCGCAATTTCTTCAATAAAAAAAGAATCCGCATGCGGATTCTTCGCGCGCGAGCGGTGCCTGCAAGGCAAACTTCCATTCCGCGAGCTGCGCATCCTCAGCGGAGCGATTTTTAGTTCATAGGAATTTCCTATGAACTAAAAGAATCCCCCTCAGCCAAAGCCAAGGGGGAACAAAATCAGATTTTGTATTTCGTCACAAAATTACTCGATGGTACATCCCATGAAGTACTTGTAACCCAAAGGATTGGAGAAGAATCCTTTTACGGAATCATCAATCATGTAAAGGTCTGTATAGTAATACAGAGGAACGATACATCCTGTTTCCATCAAGAAATCTTCAGCCACATGCATCAACTGATAACGAACTTCGTTGTCAGTGCAGGACTTGATGATTGCAATCAATTCATCATAGGTCTCTGCCCATGTGCCATCTTCTACCTTCAACTCGAAACCGTACTCAGTCAAATCCAAATCGTACATAGCAAGCTCTGCGTGAGCGCCCTTACCATACTGGATATCGTTGTTACCGGAAACGGTAGTCCACATATCCAAGAAGCAGATAGGATCGCTGTAGTCAGCTACCCAACCGTTACGAGCTACAGAGTAGTTACCCTCTTTACGTGTGTTCAAGAAGGTAGCCCATTCCGGGTTCTCCATATTCATGGTGATACCAACACCTGCCATTGCTGCCTGCAAATACTCACCGATTGCCTTGTGGCTTTCAGCGGTATTGTAGAGGTAGGTCAAAGTAGGGAAGTCAGTAAACATCTGAGTTGCCTCGTCAAAAGTATAGTACTTCTTCAAGGTCTCAATTGCAGCTGCCCAGTTAGCCTCATAAGCTTCTGCCGCTACATTGTAGTAGCCATAGAACTCATCGCTGTCACCAGCAGTCTTGTAGAACTCAGTACCATCGGGATTGGTCATACCCATAGCTACGAAAGAAGAAGCGGGTACCTGACCACCCTGAGCTACATCTTCAACGATGTAGTTACGGTCAAAGAGCAAGCCGATTGCATTTCTGATTTCCTCTCTTGCCTCTTCAGCTTCTACACCGGTAAGAGTAGAACCTTCAGGAAGGATTTCTTCATTGATGCACCAGCATACATAGTAGGTACCAATCTGACCTGCGATTACGAACTCTTCAGGATAGTTAGCCTTCAAGTTAGCAATTTCATTGGTGGGAACATCATCGATCAGCATCCAGTCACCATTCTGGAAGTTGGTCAACATATTTGCTGCATCATCAGACAAATAGAACTCCAAGGTAGGCATAGTAACGTTTGCTGCGTCAGAATAGTTCTCATTCTTGGTCAAAGTAATCTTGGAATTGTGCTCCCAAGCGGTGATGGTGTAAGCACCATTACATACATAGGTAGCAGGATCAGTTGCCCATGCTTCGTTAGCAACTACGTCCTCACGTACGGGGAAGTAGGTGGGGAATGCCAGCAACTCGTTCCAGTAGCTAACTGCGTTAGCCAAGGTAACAACCAGAGTCTTGTCATCAACTGCTACAACGTTAAGTGCTGCATCTTCTGCAGGCTCATCAGCCCAGATATCAGCATAACCGTCTACAACCTCAAACATATAGCAGTAATCAGCTGCCAACTCAACAGATGCTGCACGATTCCATGCAAACACAAAGTCAGCTGCGGTTACAGGCTGTCCGTCAGACCATACAAGGCCATCCTTCAAGGTGTAGGTATAGGTAACAGTACCGTCCTCATTTACTACACCCTCAACCAACTCTTCTACTGCATCAGGTACAACAACCAGCTTACCTGTTTCATCCTGTGCCCATTTTGCAAGGCCCTGGAACAGATGAGCTACCATGGTTGCACCATCCACTGCAGAGTTCAGCGCAGGATCAAGTGTATCAGGCTCGGTAGCCAAACAAACTGCAAGAGTATCTACTACTGCAGCTTCAGCGGAAGCTCCGCTTTCTACGGCAACTTCAGTGTTGCCACATGCAGTCATGCCAACAAGCATAGCAACTGCAAGTACCAGAGATAATAACTTTTTCATCTCTTTCCTCCTTATATTAATTGATTTCATCAATATGATGACATGCCACAAAGTGTCCCTTAGACACTTCTTTGAACTCAGGCATCACCTCTGCACACTTTTCTGTCGCATAAGCACAGCGTGTACGGAAAGGACAACCTGAAGGTGCATTCAGAGGACTGGGAATGTCTCCCGAAAGCACGATTCTCTTATTTGCTCTCGCAATCTTAGGATCCGGAACCGGAACTGAGGAGAGCAGGGATTTGGAATAAGGATGCAAAGGACGATTATAAATTTCATCCGCATCCGCCAACTCCACCATTTTGCCCAGGTACATAACCGCAATTCGGTCACTGATGTGACGAACCACTAACAAGTCGTGGGCGATGAACAAATAGGTCAAGCCCAATTTGTCCTGCAACTCATCAAACATATTTATCACCTGTGCCTGAATGGATACATCCAATGCAGATACAGGCTCATCACACACAATAAATTCAGGATTTACAGCAAGCGCTCTTGCAATACCAATACGCTGTCTCTGACCGCCGGAAAATTCATGGGCATAACGGGAAGCATGTTCACTGTTCAGTCCCACATGGCCCATCAGTTCTAAAATACGTTCTTCTCTCTCCTTCTTGGTCTGGCACAAATGGTGCACATCCAGGGGCTCTCCGATGATATCGGAAACCGTCATACGGGGATTCAGGGAAGAATAAGGATCCTGGAATACCATGGTTGCTTTTTTACGAAACTCCTTGATATCATCCGGCGTCTTAATCAGCTTTCCATCATACCAGATTTCACCATCTGTGGGCTTATATAAATGAAGCAGGGTACGTCCCACAGTGGTCTTACCACATCCGGACTCACCTACCAGGCCCAGAGTCTCTCCCTTGTGAATGGTAAAAGAAACATCGTCCACAGCCTTCAGCGGTTTGGTCTTGAACAGACCCATATTAATGTTAAAGTACTCTTTGAGGTGTTTTACCTCTACCAATGGTCTATTCGTATCAGTCATCTGCTTCACCGCCTTTATCATCAGCGCTTTCCAGCACCATAGTGCCGTTTTCAACGCCTTCTTTTACATTCATCCAGCAGGATGCTGCGTGATTCTCATTGATGCCAATCCGTTCAGGTTTATGCTCCAAACAAATCTTCATAGCATTATCGCAACGGCTGGCAAAAGGACAACCCTTAGGCATATTCAAAAGGTCAATAGGGGTACCACTGATGGGTTGCAGTCTGCTTCCCGCAGAATTGGCTGTGGGAATGGAGCGCAGAAGGCCCTTGGTATACTCATGCTTAGGATTGTAGAAAATCTCATCTGCGGTGCCCTGCTCACAGATAGAACCTGCATACATAACAATCACTTCATCGCACATCTGTGCCACTACACCCAAGTCATGGGTAATCATAATAATTGCCATCCCCAACTCTTCCTGCAGGGACTTCATCAAATCCAAAATCTGTGCCTGAATAGTCACATCCAATGCAGTGGTAGGCTCGTCTGCAATCAGGATATCCGGTTCGCAGGCCAGTGCCATTGCAATCATAACTCTCTGTCTCATACCACCTGAGAACTCGTAGGGGTACTGTTTCATTCTCTTTTCAGGTTCATTCACATTGACCAATTTCAGCATTTCCACTGCTCTTTCATAGGCCTGTTCTTTATTTCGGCCTGTGTGCAAAAGAATTGCCTCTGTCAACTGTTTTCCAATCGTATAGGTAGGATTCAAACTGGTCATAGGGTCCTGGAAAATAATACTTACTTTATTTCCACGAATGTTGTGCATCATTTTCTCATCTGCACCAACCAATTCTTCTCCGTTCAACTTAATGGAACCGGAAACAATCTTACCGGTACCTGCCAAAATCTGCATAATAGAATATGCAGTAACAGACTTACCGGAACCGGACTCACCTACGATTCCAAGTACTTTTCCTTTTTCAAGAAAAAAGGAAACACCATTTACCGCCTTTACCTCTCCGGCATCTGTAAAGAAGGAGGTATGGAGGTCTTTTACTTCTAATAATGCTGACATATCATGACTCCCTTCCTTAACCATTCAATTTCGGGTCAAATGCGTCACGCAGACCATCACCCAAAAGATTCAAAGACAACACAATCAAAGATATCACTATCGCCGGAATTACCAAACGATAGGGATAAGAATGAATTCCATTCAAAGCATCCGATGCAAGGGAACCCAAGGAAGGCATGGGTGCATTCACACCCAGACCCAGGAAGGACAGATAACTTTCTGTAAAAATTGCGCTGGGAATCTGCAACGCCGTGGAAATAATAACCACACTGATGCAGTTAGGCATCAAATGCTTTCTGATGACCCAGTTTGCCTTTGCTCCCATGGCTTTTGACGCAAGCACATATTCCTGCTCACGCAAAGACAATATCTGTCCACGAATCAGTCGGGACATGGAAACCCAATACAGCAAACCAAAAACAATGAACAAACTGATGATATTTACACCAATTTTCTCCAACACGGTACCTGCAATCGCATCCACAAGTGCCATTTTCAGCACCACTGACAACAGGATAACCATCAACATATCCGGCAATGAGTAGATAATATCTACAATACGCATGATAAACAAGTCCACTTTGCCGCCACAATAGCCCGCGATGGAACCGATAGTCATACCAATAATCAACACAATAATGCTTGCAAACAAACCTACTGCCAAGGAAATACGGGTACCATATACCACACGGATAAAGTAATCTCTACCGGCAGAGTCCGTACCGAAAATATGGGGGAATACCTTCTCTCCCGCCTCGATTCTCTTTAATTCTGTCTTGCCATATTCAAAAGGAGCCAAATTATTATAAGAAGAATCTACAGGTTTTCCGGGTTGGTTACCCAACTGTGCTTCGTAACTATAAGGCCAAAACACAGGAATCAGAATACTTGCAAGAATGATAATTACCATAATAATCAGGCTTGCAGTGGCAATCTTATTCTTCAGAAGTCTCTTTACACCATCCTTAAAGAAGGTGGTGGAAGGTCTCATCTGGACAATATACTCTTTCTCTGCATCGGTGGCAGGGATAAACGCATCCAAATCCGTGTGGAGGCTGGGCATCTTTATTTTTTTCATATCCATTTGTCTCGTCTCCTATTCCAAATTGATGCGGGGATCAACTACCTTATAGAGGATATCGCTGATCAGGTTCATCACTACAATCAATACCGCCAATACAATCGTGGTACCCATAACCAAAGTATAATCACGACCTGTAATACTATTTACAAATGCACGTCCAATGCCGGGCACTGCAAAAATCTTTTCTACTACCAGGGAACCGGTAACAATATATGCCAACATGGGGCCAAAATAGGTGATTACTGGAATCAAAGAGTTCTTCAAAGCATGTCCAAAAATAATCTTTAACCTGGGCACACCCTTCGCTCTTGCCGTTCTGATATAGTCCTGTCCCAACACATCCAACATAGAAGAACGGGTCAATCTGGTAATATATGCCATAGGATATAATGCCAGCGAAATGATGGGCAATATCAAACCGCCCTGACTGTCACCATTGGCAGGTAACCAACCCAACTTCAGGGAAAACAGAATTAACATCAGGCTTCCCATAATAAAGGTAGGCATGGATACACAGGCCGTAGTCACCACCATAATTACTTTATCAATGATTTTGTTTCTGCGCAGGGCTGCAATGGACCCCAACACAATACCCACTACTGCGGCACTACATGCTGCAATCACACCCAGCTTGGCACTGATCTTCATGCCGTCTCCAATGATATCGATAACCATGCGGCCTCTTTGTTTCAGGGAGGGGCCAAAATCAAAATCAAACACAACGCCCTTCAAATACGTCACATATTGCTCAAACACAGGCTTGTCCAAACCATACTTCGCCTCCAGGGCTGCCTGTGCTGCCGGAGAGGTTGCCTTTTCTCCAATGAACGGACCTCCGGGAATCATTCTGGTAGCGAAAAAGGTAACGGTAATAACAACCCATACCGTTAAAACTGCCAAAAATAATCTTTTTATAATATAACCTAATGTTTTTGAACTCATATTATCCACCCATTCTTCATTTACTGCCAATACATTGTATACTATTATACAGAAAAAGGCAACCCTATTTTACCATATATAACATCATTTCCAATAATCTAGAGATGGTCTGTACATGGCAGCTTCCATCAAATGTTCTACCCCAATTTTCTCTTCTTCCTCTAAATCTGCAATGGTCCTAGCTACCCGTATTATTCTGTGATAGGAACGCATACTCAGTTGCAAATTATGATACAACTGCTCCATACATCTCTTTTCCTCTTCCCCCAAATAACAGTATTCCTCCACCCGCGGGCCAGGGATATCACCATTAAACCGGATTGAAGTTTTTGAAAACCTTTGTTCTTGCCGCATTCTTGCTTTTTCCACCCTATGACGTATGCTTGCACTATTCTCACAGTGGTTGAACCCCTTCATCTTATCCAAGGAGATTGCTTGTAGTTCCACGCATAAATCTATGCGGTCCAAAATTGGCCCGGACACCTTACGCATATAGCGAGATATTTCCGTCTCCGAACAATGGCACCTGTTTCTGTCCGGATAATAACCACAGGGGCAGGGATTCATGGCACCTGCAAAAATAAAATCCGCAGGAAACGAAAAGCTACCGCCCACCCTTGAAATATGGATTTTACGTTCCTCCAAGGGTTGCCTCATGGCATCCAAAACATGTTTGTCAAATTCAGGTAATTCGTCCAGAAAGAGAACCCCTCTGTGGGCCAGCGAAATCCGGCCGGGTTTCGGAATTGTCCCGCCTCCTACGAGAGCGGTCAAAGAAATAGAATGATGAGGACTTATGAAAGGGCGTCTGGTACACAGGGTTTCCCCCAGATCCAATTCCCCTGCAATACTTTTGATGGATGTGACCTCCAGGCTTTCCTCTCTGCTAAGAGGCGGTAATATTTCAGGCATACATCCCGCTATCATAGATTTGCCCACGCCGGGTGGCCCCACCATCAGCAAATTATGAAATCCGGCCGCCGAAATCTCGGCTGCCCTTTTGGCCATCTCCTGCCCTGCAATTTCAGAAAAGTCTAAATTGTGTGCCACTGTTTCATTGGGAGCCAAGGGTCCTTGATCATGTCCCACCAAAGGTAATTGTTCCTCTTGCTCGCCTTCTTTTGCAGACAAGTACCCGATAACTTCCAGGATATCCCTTGCCCCTCGCACTTCCATTCCAGGAATCACCGCTGCTTCCTTGGAATTTTGAAAGGGAACAATACACTTTTTGATACCCTGTCGGGCTGCTTCCCGAACGATGGGCAACACACCCTTTGCCGGTCTGATATCACCATCCAGTCCCAATTCTCCAAGAAACAACGTATCTTCCGTGGCTGTAGGCGAAATCACTTCCGTGGCTTTGAGAATTGCCACGGCAATGGCCAGGTCAAAGGCCGTCCCTTCTTTACGCTTATCGCCGGGGGAAAGATTAACGGTGATATGACGTGGCGGAATTTGTACCCCCTTATTCTTCAGGCTCACCATCACCCGTTCCCTGGCTTCTCTTGTTTCGATGCTGAGAGACCCCACCATCAGGAACGCGGGAAGCCCTCCGGAAACATCTGCTTCCACGCGCACCAAATAGGCCTGCACTCCATGTACTGCGCCGGTAATTGTTGTACTGAACATATTTGTACCTCCTTGTTCAATTTACCTCTCCGACACACTACACTCCTTTACTTCTATTGTAATCTATACATCCTGTATCTGCTCCCGCAGTTTGGAAAGTGCCTTCTTTTCTATTCTGGACACATAACTTCTGGATATCCCTAATTGTCCGGCAATCTCATTTTGTGTCAAACGTTCACTTCCCCCAAGTCCATAACGCAAGGTGAGTATCTCTTTTTCTCTATCCGTTAGAACCGTATCCACCAATCCCATCAGGCAGGCAATCTGGCGATTGCGTTCCATCACATCCACAATATCCGGCTGTTCTTGGGGAATTACATCCACAAGATGAATCTCATTCCCCTCTTTATCCTGACCTATGGGCTCGTAAAGAGAAATTTCTCTGCCAAATTTCTTCTTACCTCTGAAAAACATCAAAAGTTCGTTCTCTATACATCGGCATGCGTAGGTGGCCAGCCTCCCTTTTCCTTCATCAAAGGTATTGACTGCTTTGATTAAGCCGATACATCCAATGGAAATATAATCCTCGGTGTCCTCTTCACGACACTGGTATTTTTTTACAATATGTGCCACCAGCCGCAGGTTCCTCTCAATCAACATTTGCCTTGCCCACGCTGCTTCCTCAGGGGTCTGACTCAGCATACGAATATACTTCGCCTCTTCTTCCCGACTGAGCGGCATTTTAAATGTTTCCAAATGATACCCCTATGGATTCGTCTTAATACTATTTTATGTGACCTTCTATGCTTCGTGCCTGTCAATGTAATAAAAACTGCGCCATCACATAATTGCTCACATCCAGCCCACGTTCTGTGAGGCACACCCATTCCTCTGCCCCGTTACCTTTACGCTCCAGTAAACCCTCCGCAATATTTTTTTCTATCACTTCCCCAAAGAGTTCTTCCATAGAAACACCAAAGTTCTGTATAAAGTCCGATAGGCGAACTCCACGGGTCAAACGTAATCCTAAAAAGAGGAATTCCTCCATGCAATCTTCTTTTGTCAATAATTCTTCGGATATTCTTGCATCCAGAGGATTCTTCAGATAGGTTGTCAACTGATCTGTATTCTGAAATCTCCTATCCTCCCAAAGCGAAGCTGCGCCAATACCATATCCAATATAGTTTACGCGTCTCCAATATCCAATATTGTGCCTGCACTCTTTTCCGGGACGGGCATAGTTAGAGATTTCATATCTATCATACCCGGCCCGGGCCAAAATCTCCCCAGTAAGATAATACATAGCACGATCTTCTTCTTCCGAAGGAAAAGTAAGTTCTCCCTCCTGCGCCATCGTATAAAAAGGGGTACCCTCCTCTAAAATCAAGCTATAGGCAGAAATATGCTCCGGCGGAGGTGTCAATGCAAGTACCTTTTCTAGGCCTTGTGTATACTCTTCCACACTTTGTCCCGGCAGTGCGCTCATCAAATCTACATTAATATTATCAAACCCAAGTTCTCTGGCAGTTTCATAGGTTTCAAGGAACTGCGCCCAGGTATGAATTCTCCCAAGCCGTTTTAATGCATCATCGTTTGCAGACTGCAGCCCGATGCTGAGCCGGTTGATTCCGGCCCGGCGATAACACAGCAGTTTTTTCCTGTCCACAGTGCCGGGATTGACCTCTATTGTAATCTCCGGTTGCTCTGTCATAGAGAAATGTTCCCTGACGGCAGACATCACCCGTTCTATATAGATGGGATCCACCACAGAAGGTGTACCTCCACCAAAAAAAATGGTGTCCACCACTTTGTTTGCATATTGCTTGGCGCTTCCGACCAATTCGGTCAGAAGCGCCTCCATATACTGTTCTTTGGTCTGTTCTGTGGCGGTTGCAGATAAAAAATCACAATACAGACATTTTCTTTCGCAAAAGGGAATGTGAAAATACAATTCCAAATTCTGTTTCATTTATTTCTCGTCCAATTTTAACACGCTCATAAAGGCCTTTTGAGGAATTTCCACATTGCCTATCTGACGCATGCGCTTCTTGCCTTCCTTTTGTTTCTCCAACAGTTTCTTCTTACGGGTGATATCACCGCCGTAGCATTTTGCAAGCACGTCCTTGCGCATTGCCTTCACCGTCTCTCGGGCGATAACCTTGCCACCCACAGCCGCCTGAATGGGGATTTCAAACAAATGCCTGGGAATCTCTTCCTTCAGTTTCTCACACATTTTCCGTCCTCTCTCGTACGCAGATTCTCCATGCACAATAAAGGACAACGCATCCACTTCCTCTCGATTCACAAGAATATCCAGCTTCACCAACTTGGAGGTCTCATATCCCTTAATATCATAGTCGAAGGAAGCATATCCTTTGGATCTGGATTTCAACGCATCGAAGAAGTCATAAATAATTTCATTCAAGGGCAAATCATATCGAATCAAGGCACGTCCACCGGTAGTGTATTCCATACCCAGATATCTGCCACGTCTTTCCTGGCACAACTCCATAATGGCACCGATATATTCACTGGTCACCATAATCTCTGCACTGACAATGGGTTCTTCCATATGTTCAATTTCTGCAGGGTCTGGTAGATTGGAAGGATTGGTCAGTTCAATGACTTCTCCATTGGTCTTAAACACTTTATAAACAACGCCAGGTGCTGTGGTAACCAAATCCAAATTATACTCTCGCTCCAAACGTTCCTGAATCACTTCCAAGTGAAGCAATCCCAAGAATCCACATCGGAATCCAAAGCCCAAAGCAATAGAAGTTTCCGGCTCATAGTGGAGGGATGCATCATTCAGCTTCAGTTTTTCTAATGCATCACGTAAATCCGGATACTTGGCGCCGTCTGCCGGATACATACCACAGTACACCATGGACTGCACTTTTTTATATCCGGGAAGTGCCTCTGCGCAGGGTCTGTTGGCATCCGTCACCGTATCTCCCACAGCCGTATCCTTCACGTTCTTAATGGAAGCCATAATATAACCAACCATACCTGCAGACAATTCCTCACAGGGAATGAACTGTCCGGCGCCGAAAGTGCCCACTTCGACCACTTCCTGCTTCGCTCCGGTGGCCATCATCAGAATTTCCGTACCCTTTTTCACAGTTCCTTCCATCACACGGCAGAAAACGATAACGCCTTTATAGGAATCATATAGGGAATCGAAAATCAAAGCCTTTAAAGGGGCTTTAGGGTCTCCCTTGGGGGCCGGAATCTTTTCCACAATCTGCTCCAACACATCTTCGATTCCAATGCCGTTTTTAGCAGAAATCAAAGGGGCATCCTGGGCTTCCAGCCCAATCACATCTTCTATTTCATCAATGACTCTCTGGGGCTCTGCACTGGGCAGGTCGATTTTATTAATGACAGGGAATACATCCAAATCATTGTCCAACGCCAAATATACATTGGCAAGGGTCTGAGCCTCAATGCCCTGGGCCGCATCCACCACCAAAATCGCACCATCACAGGCTGCCAGGGAACGGCTGACCTCGTAATTAAAATCCACATGTCCCGGGGTATCAATCAGATTGAAAATATACTCTTCCCCATTCTTTGCCTTATATACTGTTCTGACGGATTGGGCCTTAATGGTGATGCCACGTTCCCTCTCTAAATCCATATTGTCCAACACCTGCGCCTGCATCTCTCTGCTGGTCAAAAGTCCCGTGTGCTCTATGATGCGATCAGCCAAGGTGGATTTGCCATGGTCTATATGTGCAACAATGCAAAAATTGCGAATATGATTCTGGTCAATACCTGCCATCTATGTCTCCTCATACTTTCCAAATAGGTAGTATGATTGTAACAGAATTTCTTCCAAATGTCCATAAAAACTAAAGGCCGGAAAACGCCAAATTCAAGTCCCGGATAGCACCAAGTCCAAAACATGTGCCAAAGGGCCACAGGCGTTCAATGCCTCCTCCATGGTGTTGTTTTGTGCCCCAAGTTCCACCAACAGATATTTCGGTGCAAGGTGCATATTATATCGGTACCCCTTGAGATAAATCTTTCTGGTGAGACCGGGATAATATTCCGCCGCTTTCAACTGCATCTGAAAGGAAAAAGATAGGTTCCCGTCCAGATTTTGGTTATATAAATAATCAATATCCCCCGTCTTTTTCGTACGAGACAACCCATTAAAGAACATAAATCTAGCGGTAGGTCTGCCGTCTACATCCATCACCAGACGTTTGTCCTCCGGCATTTCATCCCGATGCAAATCAATAACCACTTCAATAGACGGATTTTCTTCTAATATCTTAGCAATTTCAGGCAAGGCATTGCTGTAGGCATCACTTCTGCCATCCACGTCGTAACGTCCTTCATGGTGAATCACATGATACCCATACGTTTCCCGTAAAATCGTTGCCAAATAATCTCCGGCTCCCATAATCCCCGCTCCCGGTCCTCCCCCATTTTCGTCAGCGTATCCCTCCATCGAATGGGTATGAAAAATCAATATCTGGGGCACCGAAGGGTCTTTATTTATAGTCATATCTGCATCCAATAATTTATGTATGTTCAGCCGTTCACTACCGGCCGACGTATTGGCATCAATGGTATAAAAGGCAGAAACCAATGTTTCATAATCTTCCAGCCCCTTTAAATCCACCTGAGTCTGTTGGGTCCTGGGTGAAAAATGCTCCTCTTCCCGTATGGTTGGCCCCGGTGTTGCAGGCAGACTCACCTGATTTTCCTGTAGCATCAGTTCTTCCAAAGATGGACCGGGCAAATCGTTCTCCTCCCCGGAAGGCACTTTCGAAAGTTCCTCCGATACCCATTTTTCCTCCGCACCTTCTGCCAACGCAACCATTTTGTATTTCGTAGCGCGACTATATTCATAAATGGGAAAAACACCTCGGACTCCCTCACAAAGATACCAGTCGTTCTCGCTATAGCCCTTCTCCATTGCATAATAGGGCAACGAAAATGTAGCCGTCATATACCCTTCAAAACTCCCTGCCCACAGAATGACCCACAAAGCCGTAAACAGCCACATCAGGCGGGATTGCAAGATGCGAGATTCCACTGATATCACCTCCGAAAAATGTTCTTACAAAGTATATGAGACATCCCCCGCAGCTATTCTTCCGAAACAGAATCACACAAGGCCATATTAATTCCTTCGGAAATTGTGAAACTTACCCGCTTTATCACAGCATCGATATCCTTGCCCGTCATATACATATTGTTTAACTCCGAGAAGTAAATCTGCTGTTTGTCCTCCAAATATTTTTCCAATGCGTCACCAACAATGGTGGCTGCATCCACTACCGTAGGTACCCCCACCGCAATGACGGGAATTCCCAGGATTTCCTCGTTGATGGCATCTCTGTGGTTTCCCACACCGGACCCCGGTGAAATCCCGGTATTGGTAATCTGAATGGTACGGTTTAATCGTTTCGTACTGCGGGCTGCCAACGCATCCACCACAATCACCACATCGGGCTTGGTCTCCTTCACCACACCTTTGATAATCTCTGCCGTTTCCATCCCTGTCTTTGCCATGACACCGGGCTCTAAAGCACTCACTTCATTTACCTTTTCGCAATTATAGGCTCTCCTTCCATACTCACGAACGATATGTCTGGTCACCAGCAAATTGTCTACCACCTGAGGCCCCAGAGCATCTGCTGTCACTTCCCGGTTCCCCAATCCCACCACAAGTACCGCCTGTTCCTTCTCTGCTTCCGGCAATAATGCCTGCAGTTCCCTAGCCAAACACCCTGAAATCTCCCTGTGATACCCCTCGTCCGGTTCCACCATTTCAGCGGCCTCCATGGTCACATATACGCCCATGGGCTTTCCCATGCATTTTGCGGCATTTTTAGTATCAATCATTACTTTAGTCACACGGATGTCTCCCTCCTGCGGATGGTATTCCTCCACCCTGACACCATGCATTCCTGCTTCCTCTTCGCTGATACTCTCCTTGGCCTCCAGGGCAAGGTCTGTACGCACTCTGTAGTTCTCCATACATTTCACACTCCTGTAACTCACAATGATCAATTTTAGAAATATTTTGTTCCTTTTCCCCCTAATTATTCTTTTGTATCAAGAGAATATAAAATAAATGTTGACAAAACCCAATATTTTTACTAAAATAACTTCGAATGTTTACATTAGCCCCCCGTGTCTGGCTAAAGTGAACCCTTGAAAACATTTAATAATAGTATACAAATGGAGGTGTACGACTTTGGCTAACATTAAATCCGCAAAGAAAAGAATTATGGTTAACCGTACAAGAGCCGAGAGAAATAAGGCTATCAAGTCCGGTGTTAAGACTGCTATGAAGAAAGTTTTCGCTGCGATTGAGGCTGGCGACAAGGCTTTGGCTACTGCTGAACTTGCTGCTGCAACCAAGGCTATCGAAATGGCTGCAAGCAAAGGTGTTTACCACAAGAACAACGTAGCTCGTAAAGTTTCCCGTCTCAGCAAGGCTGTAAACGAAATGGCTTAATAAAGACAAAACAAAAGCACCCATACCGTCATGTGGGTGCTTTTTTGTTGCTCATTTTTATTTTTCTGTTATGGTACCTCCGCCCAGCAGATACTCCCCTTCGTAAAAGCAAAGCGCCTGTCCCGGTGTAGCTGCCCGCACAGGGGCTTCAAAAATCGCTTCTATCCTACTTTCTGATATCTGACGAATGGTACAATACTCTCCCTTATGATTATATCTGATCTTTGCCCAGACCCTGCGGGGTTCTTCCAACGCTTCCATTCCCATATAGTTGACATCCTCACAGATCACTCTGGTTGTAAATAATTCTTCGTTTTTTCCAATAATCACGTCCTTTGTATCCGGACAAATTCCGGTTACAAAAACCCGCTCTCCCATGGGCAAATCCAATCCCCGTCTCTGCCCTTTGGTGTAGTGGGTGATACCCTTATGGGGCCCCAACACCCGTCCTTCCCTGGTGACAAAATTCCCTGTCAGGCTTACGTCCTCAGGTAAGTTGGCATCAATAAATGCCGCGTAGTCATCCTCCGGCACAAAACAAATTTCCTGACTGTCCGGCTTGTCTGCCACCGGAATTTTCGCCTCTTTTGCCAGTTCCCGTATCTGCTCCTTGGTATACTCTCCGATGGGCATTAGGGTACGTTCCAACTGCTCCTGGGTCAATAGATACAGCGCATAGGTCTGGTCCTTCCCAGCCGTCACCGAGTTGCGGATGGCCAATCTGCCATTGGGCAGGCGGTCAATTCTGGCATAGTGACCTGTGGCAATGTACTCTGCGCCCATTTCATCTGCAAGCTGTAGCATGGCCTCCCATTTCATATAACGGTTACAACGGATACAAGGATTCGGGGTTTTGCCTTCCGTATACTCCTTGATAAAATAATCGATGACTTTGCACCGGAATTGTTCCCTATAATCCACCACATGAAAAGGAATCTCCAAATGTCTGGCTACCTTGGCTGCATCCTCCGCCGCTTCCTCCCCCTGTCCCAAACGCAGGGTGACACCGATTACCCGATATCCATTCTTTTTTAACAGATAAGCACATACCGAAGAATCAACCCCTCCGGATAGACCTACCAAAACCGTCTTCATAGCCACTTTCCTTTCCGCATTTCTGTTTTCAATATATCATTTTCTCTTTTGTTCTGTCAATGTAAGTCCATGCATATATTTTGTAGAAAACCATCTCAGGAATTCCGTACATTATGCAATTGAAATCCAGAAATAAATCCGCACATCCTTTGCTCTACGGAACTTTGATTTTAACTCTGACAGGATTCCTCAGCCGAATCATCGGGTTCTTCTATCGCATTTACCTTTCCCGACTGTTTGGCGAGGAGGGAATGGGGTTATATCAGCTGCTCAGCCCCGTCCTTTCCATTTCTTTTTCTCTCTCTGCTGCAGGTTTTCAAACTGGCATTTCGAAACTGGTAGCAGAAAACACCAAAGAAGCAGAAGCAGACAGAATAACGCCACTTTGGACAGGGCTACTGATTTCTACGCCTATCGCCTTGTTGCTGACCGGAATCATCTATGTGTTTGCAGATCCCATCGGCCGGTATTATCTGCAGGAGGCACGATGCATTCCCCTCTTGCGTATCCTTGCATTTTCCATTCCATTTAGTTCAGTTCACGCCTGTATCAATGGCTATTTTTATGGACGAAAAAAAGCCGGTATTCCGGCTTCCTCCCAATTAGTGGAGCAGATGGTACGGGTGGGGTGTGTCTACCTATGTACCAACCACCCTGTTCTTTCCCAACAGCTCCCCTCCATACTATCTGCCGTTTTAGGGCTCACAGTGGGAGAAATCTTTTCTATGGTCTTTGCCTCTATCCCGCTGTTACTGTCCCGCAAAGCGTCTTCTTGTAATATCCCTGCCATGTGCCAACGAAGGAATGCCAAACTAATTATGGCCATGGTGCTTCCCCTTACGGCCAATCGCATTGCTTTAAATATCCTACAAAGCATTGAAGCGGTTTCATTGCCCGCCGGTTTGAGAAACTATGGCTATGACAACGCAACCGCTCTTCGTGTGTATGGTGTATTCACGGGAATGGCACTTCCCTTTATCTTTTTTCCCAATGCCCTGACCAGCTCTATCTCCATTCTGCTCCTTCCTGAAATATCCGAGAATCAAGCAATGGGTAATATGGAAAAGGTGGCTGACACCACAAAGAAAACCATTCGCTACTGTGGTGCACTGGGATTTTTAAGCATGCTCTTCTTCCTTATGTCAGGCAGATGGCTGGGCAACACCGTATTCCAAAGTCCTCTGGCAGGGTATTTCATTACAACCCTAAGTTTCATCTGCCCCTTCCTGTACCTGGATACAACTCTTTCAGGCATTCTACAGGGATTGGGACTGGTGAACCAGCTCTTCCTGATCAATCTGGGCGGCTTAGCTCTGCGCTTAGGCTTCGTATTTCTGGCAGTTCCCACCGTCGGCATGACGGGCTATCTTTGGGGTGTCCTTGGATGCCAGTTGTTCGTATGCCTCTTTTACCTGCTGACACTGAAAAAACATCTGCATTTATTTTAACATTTTCTTCAGCTCATCCATGAAAGTGTTCACATCCTTAAACTCTCTGTAAACGGATGCAAATCTAACATAGGCAACCGGGTCAAGATTTTTAATCTTGTTCATGAGAAGTTCACCAATTACCTGACTGGGAATTTCCTTCTCTTCTAAGTTGAAGATTTCATTTTCCACTTCGTCCACCAGATTGGTAATCTGCTGTGCACTGACAGGTCTCTTATGGCATGCACGAAGCACACCACCCTCGATCTTGGCCCTATCGTAGGTCTCTCTGTTATTATCCTTCTTGATGATAATCAAAGGAATCGTCTCAATCTTCTCATATGTTGTAAATCTCTTGCCGCATTCATCACATTCACGACGACGTCTGATAGAGTTGTGATCCTCTGCCGGTCTGGAATCAACGACACGTGTATCTGCATGATTACAAAAAGGACATTTCATCTGGAACTCCTCCATATTTTCTTGGGAATTCTCCCGTATTTCTACCCCTAATTTTACTCTTATTAGGTACGAATGTCAACGAGAATGATGTCCGGCCCAATCTGGATAATATCCTTATAGGGTATGGAAATATTCGGGTCACAGTTCAAAAATCCAAGAACCTTTCCACAGCCCGGAACGCATATTTTACAGATACATCCACTACAGGGATCAAATTCCAAATCACACACCCGCCCCAGCTTCCTGCACTCCTTCACACTAACCACATCCTTACACTTTAATTCCGACAAAAGCATCTGCTTCTCTCCTTCTTTTCTTTCCTAACAAAATATTCCTGCCTACAGGTATATATTCCCATACCGAGTCAATACTTAATACTACATCAAATCTGGCAGGAGGTTCTTATGGCAAATGGAAAAGTAGAAATATGTGGCGTAAACACCGCCAAACTCCCCCTATTAAAACCGGAAGAAAAGGAAGCACTGTTTGCACGTATACAAGCAGGTGACCGGTCCGCAAGAGAGCAATACATCGAAGGAAATTTGCGTCTGGTATTAAGCGTTATCAAACGTTTTTCCTCCAGCAATGAAAATGTGGATGATTTGTTTCAAATCGGATGCGTGGGACTGATTAAGGCAATCGATAATTTTGATGCCACACTCAATGTGAAATTTTCTACCTATGCTGTCCCCATGATCATTGGTGAGATCCGCCGCTTCCTGCGTGACAACAGTTCGCTTCGGGTCTCCCGCTCTCTCAAAGACACCGCATACAAAGCGATCTATGCCAAAGAAACCTTGACCAAGCAAAATATCAAAGAACCCACCATCGAGGAAATCGCCTCGGAAATCGGCATTTCCAAAGAGGATATCGTATATGCTCTGGATGCCATCCAAAGTCCCATGAGTCTCTACGAACCTATTTTCACTGACGGGGGCGATACCCTTTACGTCATGGACCAAATCAGCGACAAAAAAAATAAGGAAGAGATGTGGGTGGAACATCTCTCCCTCAGTGATGCTATGAAACGATTAAATTCTAAGGAACAGGAAATCATCAACTTGCGCTTCTTTGAAGGCAAAACACAAATGGAAGTGGCTGAAAGCATCGGCATCTCCCAGGCACAGGTCTCCCGTTTGGAAAAGAATGCCCTGCGCTCTATGAGAGGGTATTTAACCCCTTGACAACGGCGTAATTCTACGATTGCCTGCCCCTTTCGCCCGACCGTAAAATCAAATAAATCAGACCTCCTGCCACTGCTCCCAAGACATTTGTCAGGATGTCATCCAGTTGAAAAACACCCCGTTTCGTTATCAGCTGCATGGTCTCAATCCCGAGGCTGGTAACGAAACCAACCAGGAACACATGCCACAAGATGGGTTTCTTTCCATAAGCAATGCCAAAGCATGCGCCAAAAGGCATAAATAACAATAAGTTTTCCACCAGGTAGGCGCGATTTCTCACATTAATTTCCCACGTAGAAAACAACCTTAAATCAACGATTTCTCCGGCGCTTCCAATCTCCCTGGAAAAGTAGGTCACCGTCAATATAAATCCCAAACATAATCCAAATAAAAATCTACCGGTTCTTCCATGATGCTTTTTTTGTCCGCCAAAAGACAGAAATACAAGTCCGAGAGGTATGCCCAAAAGCAGTCCGGCAGGAAGATATCTGGAAATGGCTATGATATCTCTCACTATGTAATCTAACATCTATTTACTCCGAATTTGTATGAATTAATATTTGTCGTAAGAATCCCATTTATCTGCGCTTTGCTCCCAAAGCGTTCTATGTTCTTCCAACTTTCGATTCATCCACGCAACAGCTTCTTCCACCCCTCCTTCATCGAAGGAAAAAGTCTGGGTCATCTTATTTGCCTCCGGTGTATTCAAAAAATTGAAGGGTTCCGGCCATATGGTTACCAAGAGACGCACTTCCTCGTCCACCTTGCTTTTCTCTAATCGGTACCGCAGTCCCTGATGGCTACCCGTATATTCAGATTTTTGCAAAAAACCAATGGACAAAATATCGCTTCTCTGTATCATAATCTGCATCTCTCCTGTGCTCCCCTGTAGGGGTGTTTCTATTGTACCCCAAAAACCCTTTTTTGCATAGATTAAATATAGACACTAATCTCTTTTTTTAACTGTTTCATAATCTTTTTTTCAATCCTGGAAATATAGGATTGCGAAATTCCAAGAAGGGTAGCTACGTCCTTTTGTGTCATCTCCTGTCCGCTGGGATGATCTAACCCAAATCGCAAATTGATAATGGTCTTCTCCCGGTCCGACAGTTTCTGTATGGCCTTCATCAACAGTTTACGTTCCACATCCCTTTCCATGTCCCGATAAATCAAATCGTCCTCAGTTCCCAAAATATCCGACAGTAACAGTTCATTTCCGTCCCAGTCCACATTCAACGGCTCATCAATAGACACCTCCAATTTGGTCTTATTGGTTTTGCGTAAATACATAAGAATCTCGTTTTCGATGCAGCGGGATGCATAGGTTGCCAGCTTAATCTTCTTGTCCGGATTAAATGTATTGATGGCCTTGATTAACCCAATGGTCCCAATAGAAATCAAATCTTCTACGCCAACTCCGGTATTATCAAACTTCTTAGCGATATACACCACAAGACGCAAATTGTGTTCAATCAACATGCTCTTTGCATTGCCATCCAGATCTGTTCCCAATTCCTGAATCATTTGATTTTCCAGTTCGATATCTAAAGGAGGGGGCAAAACATCTGTCCCACCAATGTAATATATTTCCCCTCTCCTATGTCTCAAAAATCCTTCTCTATGTATCAGGTTGAGCAGGATTTTTCCGGGCAACATTATCTTGAAAATCATATTTTACCACCTTTCGCTTCTTTTCCTTTAAATTCATATTTTCCATTAGTTTCGGGTGTAAAATAATTCTGACCTGCTCCGCCTCCGGGACGTCGGATTCTTCCAACATTTCCTCTCCCGAAGCGATGTAAACATTCTGTAACATAATTTGTTCATCACTGAATCGTATCTCCATCCATTCCAATAACGAAGCATGCATTACCCCTCTTTTTTTTCCAATCGTCGTGTATGGTATAATACGAAATCCGTTTGCATCCTCGTCACAAAGAGTGCTATATAGATGAGCGTCCACCACACAAACCGGCTTCCCGCTGATGGGCTCAAACAATCCATTCCCCGTATCGAAAAATCCTTTTACGCTGACCTCACCCCCGGCACCCTTCATATCCACCTGACAAATGTTGTCCCCAAGACTCCGGCCTATGCGATATCGCATCAATGCCAGACAAATCACCCCACCGGTAAGAATGACGAAGATCCAATTGTGAAAACTCTCCGGTAAAATTTTTAAGACAAACATCAATGCGCCGCCCATAATAAAAGAATAAATGGCAAGTTTTTCACAACCAAAGAAAAAATACTTACCCGTCGTCTGGGGAAACACTATTTTTAACATTCCAATCCAATTCATAATCATACCAATCGCAATTCGAACAACATAATGCCATGGCAGGCACAGGGGAACTAAAAATCCCAACGTACCTATCAACGCACCCAGCGCTATCTTTTTTAATGGTACTCTGCGAAAGGCACTGGTATTTGTCAGGGACAGCAGATAAAAGTTCATCATAAAATTCAGAAAAAATAATTTGTCTATGTATAACTCATAAATCACCGTTCCACTTCCTTTCTGTACCCATTATAAAAGCATCCGCAAAGTGTATTTCGTCGAAACAGGCATCGGTGGACAGATTTCTTTTCGACAAAAAAATCCCCTCCTTATCTGACGATAAAGAGGGGTTTCATACAAGTGATTCTATGATCTCTAATGCTTTATTTCTTCTGAAGGAAATCAGGAATCTTCAGACTCTTCTCCTGCACGGAACTGCGGATGTCCACAGGCTTCTGGATGCCGGGAACCACGTTTAAGTTAGCGGGAGGAGTGGTATTCAACTGAGGGGGTGCCGCTGTAAATACAGGAGGCGTGGAAGGAACTTTATCCTTAAATGTATGGGTGGGCGGTGTCTTAGGTGCCACTCTGGTGGCAAACTTATTCACGGGAGTTGCGCCCTCCAAACCGGTTGCAATCACTGTGATACTACAGGTATCAGGCTTGGAATCATCGTCCTGGGCACCAAAGATGATATTGACATCATCTCCGGTCAACTCCTGCACATAAGTAGCCGCATCATTGGCATCTAACAACGTGATGTCACCGGTAACATTGATAATCACGTGAGTAGCACCACCGGAAAGTGAAGTTTCCAAAAGCGGACTTTCCACTGCCATCTTCACAGCATCTAACGCCTTGGTCTCTCCCTTTCCTTCACCAATACCAATATGTGCAATACCCTTGTCCTTCATTACCGTCTGAACATCTGCAAAGTCCAGATTAATGATGGCCGGAATATTAATCAAATCTGTAATACCCTTTACTGCCTGCAAAAGCACTTCATCTGCTTTTCTCAAAGCATCTGCCATGCTGGTACGCTTGTCCACAATTTCAAGCAATCTATCGTTGGGAATTACAATCAATGTATCCACAAACTGTTTAATTTTCTCAATTCCTGCAAGAGCCTTCACCATACGGGGTCTTGACTCAAAGCGGAAAGGCTTGGTCACAACACCAACGGTAAGAATGCCCATCTCCTTGGCAAGTCTGGCAACCACAGGAGCTGCACCGGTACCGGTACCGCCACCCATACCACAGGTAACAAAAACCATATCTGCCCCCTGCAACATAGCAGCAATTTCGTCCGCGCTCTCCTCTGCAGCTTTCTCTCCAACCTCAGGGTTGGCGCCTGCACCAAGGCCTCTGGTAAGTTTCTCACCAATCTGTATTAATTTTGTTGCTTTGCAAAGGTGAAGCGCCTGTTTGTCCGTATTAATGGCAATAAATTCAACGCCCATCACCTGTCCGTCAATCATTCTATTTACAGCATTATTACCTGCACCACCAACACCTACAACAACGATCTTGGCTGCAAATTCAGCATCATTTGTCTTAATCTCCAGCAAGGCTGTATCCTCCTTCTTCATCCAACTTACTACATCCTACTTATTCTTATATATCATATAATTATTTTCGCAATTTAGCAACTACTTTTTGTGAAACATTCTCCACTTTTTTGTGAAACATATTGTTCCGTATTTCAATATCAACCGTTAGTCCGGCATAAAGGTATATCTGCCGTTATATTCGTCGTAATTCGTCATATACAAAGTTCCGCTTTTCCCCTCCAGACTGGGCAACAGGGTAGGCAAAAGCATCACCTTGTCCTCCTCGGAGGTTCTGTCATTACCAAGTGCTACCTTCACATCCCCAAAGTAAATGGTGACCTCCCCCGACTTATTGTAATAAATTTTTTCACAGTCCATATCATACTTGCCCAACAGCTTTGTGATATTCAGGATACTTTGAAAAACTTCGGGGTTGTCCACCGGCAACAGTTCCCCTAATATGATACGGTCAAACTGCAATCCCAATATCTCCGGCACCCCCTTCGTCCGCACCGCAGAACTCTCTATCACATAACCATCCTTGTCAAAATACATAAATGCGTCCAGATACTTGATATATCCCGTAAATACCTTTTCATAGACCTTAATCTTTATCCTGTCAGGGGCAAGAATGGACACATCCATATACTCCACAAAAGGAATCCCCTCCACGCCTTTATTCCGATACTTTGCAGATAAATAAAGAGAATTACGGCCAAAGAAACCATCCATTACGATTTCCTCTATCTCTTCATTGGTATAGTGGATATTCCCTTCCACTTCCACATCTTTTACTGTATATACAGCTTGTATTATGAGTCCTGTAATCAGTATCACTGCAATGATGATGCCGGTGGTAATCAGCACCACCATTGCCTTTTTCTTCTTATTCACCGGTCACTCTCGCTCCTAACTCTCTCAAATCCCGACAAATGTTCTCGTAGCCACGGTTGATATAGGACACTCCGTCCACCCTGCTCTCTCCATCTGCCATCAAACCTGCAATTACCAAGGCTGCGCCGCCTCGCAGTTCTTCGCCGTGAAGATAAGCCCCTTTGAGCCCATCTACCCCTTGGATGCCGGCGCACATTCCGTTTTCTATTTCAATCTTCGCTCCCATTGTTTGTAATTGTGGTACAATGCGAAAACGATTTTCAAAAATCCGTTCTTTGATCCTGCTGTCCCCGTCACCTATGGTTTCTACCGCCAGCAAAATCGATTGCAGGTCCGTGGGAAATCCCGGATAGGGGGCTGTTTCCAGTTTTACGGGACTGGGTCTTGTGGGTCCCTCCACATAAAGTCCGTTCCCTGTGACATACAGGCTGGCGCCCATATTTCTTGCCACCTGCATAACGCTTTCCATGTGGGAAACCGGCGCCTGTTCTAAAAGCACCTTCCCGGCCGTCCCTATCGTGGCAAAAAGATAAGTCCCGGCCACAATCCTATCTGCAGGAATGGTATATTCTGTGCCGTACAATTTTCTGCCGCCACTGATATAAATCCAATCTGTGCCTGCACCCTCTATACGGGCGCCACAACAATTCAAAAAATCACATAGGGCAACAATTTCAGGCTCCTTTGCGGCGCCGTCCACATAGGTATCTCCTTCTGCCGTGACAGCTGCCAAAATAATATTCTCCGTGACACCCACAGAGGATATAGGCAAATGGATATATGTGCCCGTTAAATGTGTAGCGCAGGCATACAACCTGCCCTCTTCCTGACAAAACTTCGCTCCCATCTGCTCCAAGGCTTTTATGTGCAAGTCCACAGGCCTGTTGCCGATGACACATCCTCCCGGATACTCGATAGAAAACTCCCCACACCTGCCCAAAAGTGCGCCCCACAAAAACACAGAGGAACGCATGCCACGAACTGCCTTTTGGGGCAAATTTCCACAACAAAAATGGCCGGTGTCCACGGTCAGTCCGTCACTGGTCCACTGAAGGCTACACCCCAGACATTGCAGCAATTCTATCATGGCATCTACATCGGCAATCTTGGGACAATTCCTCAGATAAGAAATGTCATCCAACAATATACACGCTGCCAATATGGGCAGAACTGCATTCTTGGCTCCCTGAATCCGAACCTTTCCCTGTAGTGGAATTCCTCCCTGAATGCGGATCGTTTCCATATGGTTTCTTCCTCCCGCCATTGACATATACTATCATACGCCGGAAGTCTTCTGTCAGGAACTTGTTCGAATACAAAACTTAGATATTTTTGCGCTGTGCCCTTCTGGCCACACTCATCACTGCACCGATCTCTGCCATCAAAAATACGATGGAAGATCCACCATAACTGATAAACGGCAGGGTAATACCGGTGTTGGGTATGCTGGCCGTCACAACGGCTATATTCAAAATCGCCTGAATGGCAATGTGTCCCATGACGCCAACCACCAACATGGCTCCAAATAAATCCGGCGCATTGTTAGCAGTCATCATCATTCTCCACAACAACATCACAAACAGCAAAATAATACAAATACCGCCAAAAAGGCCTAATTCCTCGCAAATAACAGAGAAAATCATATCATTTTGCGCCTCGGGCAAGAAGCTCATTTTCTGCATGCTCTGTCCCAGACCTTTCCCCCAAACGCCACCACTTCCGATGGCATACAATCCCTGCAGGGTCTGATAACTTTCATCCCCGGCAAAGCTTTCAGGATCCAGCCAAGCCTTGATACGGTCTCCGCGGAATCCTAACAATTCGGGATGCGTTTTTACCAACACGACCATCAAAACTGCAACGCCCACCACCGCAAGGGTAATCAATATAAACTTTTTATAATCAGGGCTGGCCACAAATACCATAAATACGGAAATACCCATGATAATAATTGCAGAACTGAGGTTATTGGTTAAAAGATATACTTCCAACACAACCGGCAACGGAAGTCCCAACATCAGCAAAAATCCCTTGGGGCTACGGATTGCCTTGCCCATTTTGCATACCAACATGGCCAGAAATAAAATCATAAACATCTTGGCCAGCTCCGCCGGCTGTACGTTCATTCCCAGACCGGGAATACGGATCCATCTGGTAGCGCCATGGGAGGACTCTCCCAGAGGGGTTTTTACCAGTGGAATCACTGCCATAGACAGAAAATATCCGATGGTCGCAAATTTTAGATACTTTTCATAGGGAATGATGGACATCATCACCATGACCGGTATTCCTATCAAAATATTTCTCGCCTGCTTTTTCAAATAAAAGGCTGCGTCCTGATGTTCTGCAAAAGAAGTATAAGAGCTTGCCGAATAAATCATAAGCAGGCCAAATCCCAGCAAAAACAAAACGATTAGCAACATACTGTAATCGAAGAAATATTTTGACTGTTCTCCATTTTTTCGTCTATTGATTCTCTCTGTGGACATACGCTCTCTTTCCTTATGTCAAACTTTTTACATACTCCTTGAACAATCTGCCACGTTCCTCATAATTCGGGAACATCCCCCAACTGGCACAGGCGGGCGAAAGAAGTACTGCATCCCCATCTTCTGCCAATTCCGTACATAATGTCAGACACTCCTCATAGGTGTCTGCAAATCGAATATTTTCAAAACCATGTTCTCTGGCGCAAGCGGCAATTTTTTCTCTGGTCTGACCAATCAGCACCAGCCACTTCACCTTTCCTTCAAAACTCTCTATCCATTCGTCGTACTGGCTCTGCTTGTCGTAACCACCACCGATGAGAATGGTAGGCTTACTCATGGCGCGGATACCCTGAATCGCCGCATCCGGATTGGTCCCCTTAGAGTCGTTATAATAATCCACACCGCCCTTGGTATCCACATACTCGATTCTGTGTTCCACGGCGCGAAACTCTCTTATCACACCCAATGTGGTTTCCAAAGGCACCTTCATGCCCTCCGCAATGGCAAGAGCTGCCATCACATTTTCCACATTACAGGTACCCACCAGATGCATATCCCTATGGATATCCATGATTTCTGTGGTAATTCCGTCTCTCATTCGCACAATACTGTCCCCTGCCAGACAATAGCCATCCTGTAGTTTTTGAGCAGAGGAAAAATATATGACAGCGGCAGGACATCTCTCCCCAAAATCTTTTGTATATTCATTATCATAATTTAATACGCATACATCTTGGGCCGTCTGGTTCAGGGTAATATTCTCCTTTGCCTTCACATAGGCCTCCATAGTATGGTGTCTGTCCAAATGGTCCGGTGTAATATTCAAAATCGCGGACACCTTCGGATGAAATCTATGTATGGTCTCTAACTGGAAAGAGCTAATCTCTCCTACCGACACCGTATCAGCAGTTGTTTTTAAGCATTCAGAAGTATAGGGATTGCCGATATTACCTACTACGAAGGACTGTTCCATCCCCAAATGGGTCTTCATAATCTCGCCCACCAACGTGGTTGTGGTGGTCTTTCCGTTGGTGCCTGTGATGGCAACTACAGTTCCCTGTTCTGCCAAATAGCCCAATTCGATCTCACCTATAATTTCTGCCCCATTCTCCCGCAATTCATTCACAAGCGGGTGATCAACAGGGACACCGGGGCTTAACACCACACGGTCAATACTTTCTTTGTGCTCCTTAGACAAGGTCGGACATACACATGTCACCTGACTGCCTTCAGGAAGCTTCTGACGCAGTTGATCTACGGATAGATTTTCATTCCCGTCATATAAAATCACCTCTGCTCCCATATGCTGTAGCAACGCCACAGAGCCCAGGCCACTGATACCGGAACCGAATACTAAAGTTTTCTTCTTTGAATTCATCTCATCCTCCAAAACCGCATACATTTCCTAACTTAATTAGTATACTCTATTTTTTCCAAATACGGAAGAATATTTTCAAAAAGCTGGCGTACAATTGGCGCCGCGATTTGTCCTCCGTAATACATACCTTTGGGTGTGTTAATAATTGCCAACGCAATGACCTGCGGATCATCCGCGGGAGCAAACCCGATAAACGAGGCAATGTATCTGCCACTGTTTCTGGGAAGGGTCTGACTGGTGGCTGTTTTGCCCCCAATACGGAATCCCTCTATGGCCGCATTCTTGCCTCCCCCTTCGGAAACTACCATTTCCAAAATTTCACGCATTTTTTCACTGGTTTCCCCATCCACCACCGGTCCTGACACAGGATAGGAAAAGGTATGGAGCAGTTCTCCCTCCCTGGTACCCGTGGCAATGGCAAAATGAGGTGTTACCCTGGTTCCGTCGTTGACAATGGATGCCACTGTGGTCAACAACTGAATGGGCGTAATTTGAAAAGATTGGCCAAAGGATACGGTGGCCAGTTCCACATTTCCCATATCTTCTTTTTTATGCATAATGGTGCCTGCTTCACCGGGCAAATCTATCCCGGTCTTTTGCTTCAGCATACACCGTTCAAAAAAGTCATAATACGCATCTACACCGACCCGTAACCCCACCGTTACCAAAGCCGGATTACAGGAATTCATCATACAATGTACGAAATCCTGACTGCCATGTCCCCCCACTTTGTGGCATCTGATTTTGCGGTCATCCACCACCACATAGCCGGGGCAATGGAAGCCACTGTTTAAGGAAACCGCACGGGTTTCTAATCCAACTGCTGCTGTAATAATCTTAAATGTGGAGCCTGGCTCATAAGTATCATTGATACACCCGTTTCTCCACTGTCGGTTGAGGCGTTCCTGCCTCTCTTCCGGAGTGATTTCCTCTCCCTCTGCAAGGACAAGCTCAAATGGATTGTTCAAATCGAATTCCGGCACATTGACCATTGCCAACATTTCACCGGTCTTGACGCCCATGACCAGCACTGACACACTCTCTGCTTCCTTCGTAGCAAGGGCCTGATTGGCCAACTGGTTGGCATAGGATTGTATATTCAAATCCATAGAAATACGTAAATCCTGGCCCTTTTGGGGCTCAATTCTGCGCTCCCCACGCTCCGCCACCTCAATTCCTTTGGCATCTGTTATGGTCAGAATGGTACCCGGTTTTCCCTTCAAATACTCTTCGTATTTAACCTCCAATCCAATGATTCCCTGATTGTCTGCACCGGTAAACCCCAATACCTTGCTGGCCAATGATCCGTGGGGGTAATATCTCTTATAATCTTCGTCCACTTTGACGCCGGCCATATCCAATTTGCGGATGGCGTCACCCAGTTCCTTAGAGACATTACTGGCAATGCGCTCCATGGAAGAATACTTTTCCACCCTTTTTCGTACAAATTCCCGGGTTAAATTCAATTCCCGAGAAAGGGTCTCTATGACCAACTCCGGGTCTTCTATCTGGCTGTGGATGACAGAAACCGTGCATACCGTCTTATTGTCCGCAAGCACCTCTCCATGCCGGTCTAGGATGCGCCCTCTGGCCGCTTTGATACTGCGTTCTCTCTCATGTAACTGCGTAGCTTTTTGGGCATAATACTCTGCTTCCCAGACACATAGATAGGTCAAGCGCCCTGTCAACAATACGAAGGCAAAGGCGCAAAGCATAAACAAAGTGAGTACTTTTTTTCTATGATAAATCTGATTGTGGTCCAACTACAAAACCTCATAAAAAGGAATTACTATACTGTATTCGCCTTTTTACGAGGTTATGATTTTATAAAGCCGGTACGGGTGTCTGTGTGGGCTGAGGTGTTTCTTTCGGCGCCTCTGTCTGCACAGGCATTTCTTCCGTAGGATATATATTCATATAGGGAAGTACTTCTGTGAGAATGTCTCTTACCAGATATGTAGCAAATTTTGCATCGTCCTGCTTTGCCGCGTTAGGTCTGTCCACCACCACATAAATGGCAATCTCCGGATGATCTGCAGGGGCATATCCCATAAAAGATACCACGTACTCATCGGGATGACGCTTGTGGGTGTTCTCATCAATGGTCTCTGCCGTACCGGTCTTGCCACCGATGCGATATCCCACAGGTCTTGCAGTTTTACCTGTACCATATTCTACTACCGCATTACAATACTGACGTATCAGTTCTGAGGTAGATTCGGAAATGGTCTGTTTCAACACTCTGGGTTCTCTGTTCTCAATTACCACGCCGGAGGCATTGGTAATCTTATCCACCATATGTGGTTCATAATAATACCCCCCGTTAATCAGGGAACAAAATCCGGAAATCATCTGGATCATACTGACATTGAAGTTCTGGCCAAAGCTGTTCGTGGCCAGGTCTGTAGGACCCATATCATCTGCATTGTAAATCAGATTGACTGTTCTTGCTTCCCCTGCTAGGTCAATATTTGTCTTTAAGCCAAAGTTAAAATTCTGCTGATACTCACAGAAATCCTCTGCACCCACAATCTGAGCAATCTTCATCATAGCCACGTTACAGGATTTTGCCACTGCTGCTTCCAACCCCAACACTCCGTCGTCCCGGTTATGACATTTGATGGTATATCCGCCAATTTCCAAAGATCCCTTACATTCGAAGGTGGAATGTTTAGTGATAGCGCCCATTTCCAGTGCTGATGCCACCGTAAAAGGCTTGATGGTGGACCCGGGCTCATAGGTGCCGGTAATGCAGAAGTTTTTCCAAAGGTTCTGCAAATTCAGTTCCAACTGTGCATCGTCCATCTGATCAATCACATTTTGGTCAATATAGGTGTTGGTTTTATGCAATTCCTGATATCCTGCGCTGTTGGTCACCATTTCCACCATACGCGTTCCCAGCAACGCATCCGTATTCCAAGTGTCGTTGGGGTCAAAGCAGGGATAACCGGCCATGGCCAATACACGACCGGAATCTACATCCATAATCACGCAACCAACATTTTCTGCACCATTGGCGGTGATCACAGTGTTTTTTTGTTTCTCGTTAAATGCCAACAGATGCTTTTCCACTATTCTCTGAATGTTCATATCAATGGTGGAATGAATATTGTACCCATCAATGGCGGGTTTCAAAGTTCTCTCCAAAGTAAGGTCTTCTTCCAGATAACCGTACTCACGTCCATTGATGCCGTTCAAATCTTCGTTGTAATACTCTTCCAGTCCATAAATTCCATTGCTGTCTCTGGAAGTAAATCCCAAAATATCACTGGCCATAGTACCATTGGGATAAAGTCTTTTATATTCTTCCTCAAACCAAATGCCACGAATGGACGGATTCTCAGCCTGGGCGTCCTTGAAGGGTTTTACCTCTTCATATGACATTCTTTTCTGTACAACATACCAGGATGACTTGGATGCATTCTTAATGACATGCTCCCGGATTTTATCCATGTCCAGATCAAAATACTCATCTAACGCCTGCATCGTTGGCGCAATATATTTTTCCAAATCTTCCCTGGTAGCATTGTCTTTCCCTTTATTGGCTTTTCCGTTGTTGGTCATCACCTTGGCATCCACAACCAGATTGTATACCTTTTCACTGGTGGCCATAATGGTGCCGTTAGCATCATAAATATCCCCTCTTTTAAAAGGAATCACAACAGAATTATATGCCTGCTGTGACAATACCTGTTTCTGATATTCGTTTTTATTTTCTGTTACAATAAAGACAAGTCTCGCACCTAATCCAGCAAAAGCCAGTAGTACAATCACAAAGAGTACTACCAGCTTTTTCTGCATTCTGGGGGCAAAAATTTGTCTTCTTTTCCGTTTATTTTCTTCCACAATTATCTCCTAATGGCTTACCGCCGCGATTTGTCTCATGTAATCATTGTTGGGTGCATCATAGAGCACAATCTGATCTTCCTGTGCATACACCATACCCAACTCTTCCACTGCAACCCGTCTGATTTCTTCCATGTCGACACTGTTTACAGCACGTTGATACGCGTCATTATTAGAATCACGCAGTACATTCAATTCCTTTTCCATAGAAACGATGGTTTTGGAAAGACCGGTCAACTCAGACTGCAACTGTATGTAATTAATCAGCACAAATGCAGCTGTAGCGATGGCAAGCACCAAAAACAAAACATAGCCCACATTCAAAGTTGCCGCATGACGCTTACGCTTATTAGCCGCAAGCTGTGACTGTACTTCCCACTCCGGTCTTACGGGAGCGATTTTTCTGGCTGTGCTTCCATATACATATGCATTTGCTGTGTTCACCTGACTCATGTCACTTCTACCTCTTTTTCTATGCTATCTGCTTTTATTTGCTTATTGTTTTCTTTGATTTGCTTTTGTTCCGTAGGTTTTTTACTCGGATGCTCTCTCGAATACCCTCAGTTTAGCGCTCTTGGAACGGCTGTTTTCTTCCAGTTCCTTCTCACTAGGAAGGATGGGTTTTCTCGTCACCACGTTCCCCTTGGAAACCTTACCGCACACACACATCGGAAACTCCGGCGGGCACGTGCAGGGGGACTCATTCTTTTTAAACGCCACCTTCACCATTCTGTCCTCCAAGGAATGGAAGGTAATGATACAAAGCCTTCCGCCGGGGTTTAATAATTCTACCAACTCATCCAAGGACTCACGAAGCACCTCTAACTCTCTGTTGCACTCTATGCGAATTGCTTGGAAAGTCTGTTTGGATGGATGACCATCCTTGCGCATCTTGGCAGGAATGGCTGCCTTGATAATCTCATTCAACTCAAAGGTAGTCTCTATGGGTTTCACCGCTCTCGCCTTCGCAATATGCTTGGCAATGTTCTTTGCAAATTTATCTTCCCCATAGTCCCGGATGATGCGATACAATTCCATCTCCGGATATTCATTCACAATTTCTTTTGCCGTTAGACCCTGTCTGCGGTCCATGCGCATGTCCAACGGTGCATCGTACCGATAAGAAAAGCCTCTGTCCTCTGTATCTAACTGGTGAGAAGAAACTCCAAGGTCTAAAAGAATTCCATCCACTCGCTGTATTCCTAATTCCTCTAACACAGCGCGCATATTACGGTAATTGCTTCGCACTATGGTAACTTTATCACCGAAGGGCTGCAATCTTTCTCCTGCCGCTCGAATCGCCGCATCGTCCTGGTCAATACCGATGAATCTGCCACCACCCAGCCGACTGCATACCTGATAGGCATGTCCGCCGCCACCCAGTGTCCCATCCACGTAGATGCCGTCCGGTTTCACCTTCAATTCCTCGATTGTCTCATCCAGCATCACCGAATAGTGTTTGAATTCCATCTCTGTCATCCTTAACCAGTATCTTTATCCTTAAATCGAAAATCCAAGATCTAACATTGCCTTAGAAACCTTGTCAATGTCCACGCCCTTGCTTTGCTTTTCGTACTTCTTGGTATCCCAAATCTCTACTCTCGTTCCTGCTCCGGCAACAACCACATCCTTCTCCAGACCCGCGGCCTCTTTCAAATGCTGGGGCATCAGGATTCTTCCCTGCTTGTCCACGGTGACTGATTCCGCCCCATGGAGGAAATATCTCACGAACTGTCTGGAATTGTTATCCAATTGATTGAGGTTTTTGAGTTTGTTATAGAACTCTGTCCATTCGTCCAACGGATACACAAACAGGCAGCCGTCCATTCCCTTTGAAATCACGAATTCTTCTCCAAGTACCTCTCGAAACTTCGACGGAATGCTCAACCTGCCTTTGGGGTCTATCGTATGATTGTGTTTTCCCATGAACATATACAATCACCACCAATCAAATCGGAGCAAATTTGGCTGAAACGAGGCTTTTCATCCCACTTTATGGGTTTTTCTGCCACATCCATACCACTTTTAATATGATTTTAATACATTTCGCACAATATAGCAAGCCTTTTTTTCATTATTTTTTAGGTTTTTTGCTTGTTTTTTTATAGAATATTCTCGTTGCATTTGCCTGGTCTAAATGGTAGAATTTTCTTAGTAAGTTAATTGTTTTATTCTATCTTTGTGAAAAAAGGAGAACACTATGAAACGTTCAGAAATCAACAAGGCATTGCGCAACTTAGAAGCAATGTGCGAGAAATATCACTGCTATCTCCCTCCCTTCTGTCATATGACCCCGGAGGAATGGCAAAACGCTGGGCACGAATATGACGAAGTGCGTGACTGTATGTTGGGTTGGGATATCACCGACTTTGGTTCCGGAGATTTTAAGAAATTAGGATTCTCTCTGATTACCATCCGCAACGGCTGCCGTACCAACGAGGCAAAGTATCCCAAGGTATATGCCGAGAAGCTTCTCTATTTGGACGAAGGCCAGATGGCAGCAAACCACTTCCACTGGTTTAAGACAGAGGATATCATCAATCGTGGCGGCGGAAATGTATTAATCCGCGTATACAACAGCCTTCCCAACGAGGAAATCGATTACGAATCCGATGTCACCGTACATATGGACGGTCGTTCCTTCACCGTGCCTGCCGGTACACAAGTGAAGCTCACCCCCGGCGAAAGCATTTGGATTACCCAGGGAATGTATCATGACTTTGCCGTAGAAGAAGGCACCGGTCCTGTTCTCTTAGGAGAAGTAAGTCAGTGCAACGACGATAACACAGACAACCGTTTCAATCCTCCCGTGGGAAGATTTCCCACCATCGAGGAAGACGAGGCCCCTTATCGTCTGCTTTGCAACGAGTATCCGGTTGCAAAATAAAAAGAACCGCATAGCGGTTCCAAAAATGTTTCAATCACATAATGATGCATCAAAAAACGGAGGACAGTTTCAGTCCTCCGTTTCCTATCTTTTGCTATCTTCTATACTTTTGCGTCACTACTCTGCCTTTTCGCAGGAAACCTGTTTTCTCCCCATTCGGATTCGCACCACCACGTCAATGATAACGGCACCTGCCAACATCACCAGCGCCAGAACCTGTGACACAGGAATTGTGGTTCCCGGGATAAACAGGGTGTCTGTACGGATACCCTCAATAATAAATCTACCCAGCCCATATCCTGCCAAATACAGAAGTCCCAATTCACCGTCAAACTTCTTGTACTTGCGGTACAAAAGCAAAACTGCAAATACCATCAGGTTCCATAAACTCTCATACAAAAAGGTAGGATGCACGTTGATATAGTTGGCGCCTTCCGGAATATTGGCACGAATGGTCTCGGAAATATCCTTCGCCCGCACTGCTGCAATGGGCAACTGCATGGACAAAAATCCATTGTAATATTCCCCAAACACTTCACGGTTGAAGAAATTGCCCCAACGACCAATGGCCTGTCCTAAAATCAAACTGGGCATTACCGTATCAAGCAACAACAAACCATTTAATTTTTTCACCTTAGAGTAAATAAACACCGTCAGGAATCCGGCAATTACCGCTCCATATATGGCCATGCCTCCGGCCCGCAGATTAAACACCTGCCAAAAATTATCCTTGTAATATTCCCAGGAAAAAATCACATAATACAGACGACCTCCCATGATAGAAAAAATCACACAGTAGGTAGCCATATCCCATATAGTGTCCGGATTCTGTCCCGTGATTTTGGCAATTTTAGCAGCCACCAGGATGCCCGCCAAAACACCAAGAAATATGATTATCCCATAAAAAGCAATTTCAAACCCAAAGACACTAATAGACTTTGGTACATTTTCCAAATAAATACCTAAATTGGGGAAAGCAATATCTTTTACGCCCATCATTCATCATTCCTTCCTACGCATTACTTCGTTAGACAACTCGAATGCATCCTTTTGCTTACAGCATATCTTCTTTCAATCCATTAATATTTTCTTACCGCTTTCTCACCACATAATACTTGGGGGCCATCGGATATCCCTCAAATGGTACAATCTCATACATATCTGTAGGGAAATATGCCAAATCATAGTCCCGCACCACATAAACCGCATTTTCCGAATGGTCAATGGTCAAATTTCCGATGCTGGAAAATTTATATCTCTGCCAGAACGGAAGCCAGCCGGGAATTTCCTTTTTACCTTGATAGTACTCTGCGTCTGTCTCATGGAAGAACAGGGTCAGAATCTCAGAAACATTGGATGCGCCTGTATACTGACTATCTGCCGTAATATATACCTTATCCACCGGAGCATCCTTCACATAGGTTACAGCCTCACTGAAGTTACCGAAGAAATGTCCCGACAAATCGTCTGCCGTTTTCGTGAAATACGTGTTCGAAAACATCACAAAAGCCAATACATATACTGCTATCACGCCCCATTTTGCATAACGAATCCTTTTTGCACAATAGCCGATACCCAATCCACCCATGATGATAATCGGGTAATATACAATGTTGATACGATTAACATTTACTCCATTGGTGGTCAGACCGGCCCAAATACCGGTACACAGGAATATAAATGCCAAAACCGCCCCCGTTTTCTTGCGATGATTCTTAAAGAAATCAACAATACCCAATATCACAAAGGGCATGGAGAACAGATACATGGTTCCGAAATGATACACATCGTTCCAGGGCAAATCCTTCCTCTGGCGGAATGTGGTATTCAACAAAGACTGCACATTCTGTCCCAGTTGCACACCGATATTGCCTGAGAAAAACAAAATGTCACTGCTTCTCTGACTGTAAGGGAAATAAGCAATGGTAAAGAACGGGGTGTTAATGGTCTCCCACTGGAAGAAATTCACCATCATGGTCAAAATGAAGGGCCAAGCCACCAGCAAATAGATACCTGCCGAAATCAAAACCTGCTTCCAGTTCAGTTTTTTCGAAATCAACAGATAGGCGCATGCCGCAATCAAAAAGACCGGCAAGGTATAAATAGAAACGCCATAGCAATACATACAAAGTCCAAAGGACACCATAGAAAAATACACATATTTTTTCTTTTCCTGTAGAATTCCTCTGTTCAACAGGAATACGCCCAGCATAAAAAAGTGGGGATACAGATTACAATCCAGTGCCCAACGGCTTTGCATTATGTGCCAAGGGTTGATGGCTGCAAAAAACAACACTGCCAAAGACAAATTCTTACCATACACGTCCTTGACAAAGAAATGCAAACCAACAATACCCACCATGCTCATGAGCAACATGGGAAATCGCACAATACCCGCACTAAATCCAAACAGGTCAATGAAAAATGCCATCATGTAGGACAATAGGGAACTCATCTGTCCGTACCCCCATGCCGTCAAATGCACCGGGCGGAACATTCCATATCTGTCTGTGCCGTACTCTGCCAACGCCTTGGCATCCACAGCCGCCATGGCACCATCCTGATTGAATCCCGCCGGAACGATTCCAAACTTATATGCACGGATAAAGAATGCCACAAGTAATAGCACAGCCAGTATAATATAATAAGTTTTATCTGACATTTCGCTGGCTACTGCAGCCTTCATCCCGGCTTTTTTTGCCGATTTCTTCCCTGCCTTCTTTTCCGGCTTCTTTTCTTCTTTGCTCTTCTTTATTGTGGTTACAATATCCTTCGCTAACGCTGCCACGCAAAGGACAATTGCTCCCCACAAAAAATATGGATTCCACTGAGCCATATTCATAGTTTCTTACTCCTAAACGTTAAATCTAAAGAGAATCACATCTCCATCCTGCACTACATATTCCTTGCCCTCAATACCAACCAGGCCTTTTTCTCTAGCTGCAGACAAGGAACCCTGCTCCAACAAATCCTTATAGTTCACCACCTCAGCCTTAATAAATCCACGTTCGAAGTCAGAATGGATCTTTCCTGCCGCTTGAGGTGCTTTCGTGCCGATTTTGATAGTCCACGCGCGGGTCTCATCTTCACCGGCAGTCAAATAACTCATAAGTCCCAAGATATGATAACTTGCCTTGATCAGCTTCTCCAAACCGGACTCAGACAGCCCCAAATCCTCCAGGAACATCATCTTCTCATCGTCATCAAGTTCAGAGATTTCCTGCTCAATTTGTGCGCAGATAACAAACACCTCGCTCTGCTCTTCTTTTGCGAATGTTCTCACTTCTTCTACCATAGCGTTGGATGCGCCGTCATCCATCAGATCATCTTCTGCCACATTCGCAGCATAAATCACAGGCTTAGAAGTCAAAAGATTAAATTCCTTCATCAAAGCAGCCTCGTCCTCATCCTGAAGTTCCAGCGACTTAGCCATGCTACCGCCTTCCAAATGGGCTTTGATTCTCTCAAGCAACGCCAGTTCCTTGCCCAGGGTCTTGTCCATTCTGGCTGCTTTGGCAACCTTGGGAAGTCGTCTTTCCAGCACCTCCAGATCAGAGAAAATCAGTTCCAGATTGATGGTCTCAATGTCACGCAATGGATTCACGCTGCCGTCCACATGAATCACATTGGTATCCTCAAAGCAACGTACCACGTGAACAATCGCATCCACCTCACGAATATTACTCAGGAACTGGTTTCCTAAGCCCTCACCTTTGGAAGCGCCCTTAACCAGACCTGCAATATCTACAAACTCAATCACTGCCGGAGTTACCTTCTTAGAGTGATATAAATCGCCCAACAATTTCAACCGCTCGTCGGGCACAGCCACGATACCCACGTTGGGATCTATGGTACAAAAAGGGTAATTTGCAGATTCTGCTCCCGCCTTTGTCAAAGAATTAAATAATGTACTTTTTCCTACATTGGGTAATCCAACAATGCCTAATTTCATAATCGATTCTATCTCCTTATGTTCCATTAAAATAGAGCCTGATGCAATGCATTTAGTGTATCACAATCAAGCTCTGATTTCAATATTTCCCTTATATTTATAATAAGTATCACGTATAGAATACATTACATCAAAAAAGGTCTGTAAAAAAACTTTTTTATTTTACTGCTGATAAACCTTGATGTTATTCATTCGCGTCCGTCACATACAGCTTCACGTTATCCACATACAACTTGGAATCCACGCCTTCTGCTTCCCAAGGAAGAATAAACTCGATGCTGCCGAGATTCGCAGTATTCCATATGCTTAAAAGATTCTGTTCTAACAATACACCATTCCAGAAAATGCTGTATCTTTGGGTGGTTCTGTCAATGACTACCTTAAGGTGTACAAATTCACCCTTGGTATTCGTTCCACCGGTAGTTACGGGCTCGAGAAAAGCGTTGTACCGGTACAGTTCCGTATCATACAACACGAATCTGCCGGTAGACTCAGCGCCACCTGCCCGGCACAGGTAGATATGGTATCCCTTCGTCTTTTCGGAAGTACCGGCTACCGCCAGATCCATCTCTACAACTGCATACTTGTTTGTTGTTACAGTATCGTCAAAAGCAACCAGATCCTCTGCATTCAACTCCATACGGAAAATCACGTTTTCTCCACTGCCGGGAGCATCTGCTCCCTCATGCAGGAAATTCAGTTCCATTACTTTATCGTTTGCTTCTGCACCGGCAAAAACATCCGCCTTGTTGACAACCTTTGCGTACTCACCATAAACGCTTTTGTTCTGGGTAGCTGCCCATTTTTCTCCACCTGTTGCGATAAACTGGGTGCCCGCATTATATGCATCGTAGTTCTCATTGATATAGAACACTTCCGTAACGGGTGCTACGGTAGGTGCCTCGGTGGGCGCCGCTGTAGGCTCTGCGGTAGGTGCAGTCATCGAGGGATCCTGCTCCTCGTAATAGACTCTGATGTTGTCAACATAGTATCTGGCATCTGACGTCTCGTCCCCAGATAATACATAGTTGGCTGCAAACTGGATATTTCCTACATTGTCATATACTGTTGTATTGCGGAGCGCAGACATATTTTCCACCGCTAACTGGCCATTCCAATAATAACTGATCTTACCGGTTTGTCTGTTAACCACCGCTTTCAGGTGTCCCCATTCACCGAGGGTCGCCCTTTGACGGGACTCCTCAGAAGGAACATCACTTTTACTGGTGTTATGAGTAAATGTATCAGCATACAAAGTGTATTTCATCCAATCATTTCTTAATGCGGTATCAGTATTGAATCCTATTTCAAATCCTCTGTATGCCCAGCCTTTTGCCGCTATATCCATTTCAACTACAAGGTAGGTATTCTCTGTACCAGAGCTAATCACAGCAGGTCTTACTTCACGATTCAATTTCACCCGGCTCCATAATTGATATCTATTGCTTGTACTGGTAAATGGTTCCATCTCTATGCAAAGATCGCCATCCTGTGCTCCATCAAAGAAATTATTCTTTGCTACAATACGGATTCTTTCCGTATAGCTACTTCCCTCTCCGGTCCAGTTTGTACCGCTAAGGTCATCCATACCTTTGCCCAATTCAAACTCATTGAAATCAATAAAGAGCAAATCGTTGTTCGGCTCTCTGGTAGGTGCCAAAGTAGGTGCGGTCGTAGGCGCCTCAGTGGGTTCTGCAGTAGGCTCTGCAGTAGGCTCAGCTGTAGGTTCTGCTGTGGGCTCTGCAGTGGGTGCCTCTGTAGGTTCCGCGGTGGGCTCTGCTGTGGGCTCCGCTGTAGGCTCTGCCGTAGGTGCCAAAGTAGGCTCCGCGGTAGGTTCTGCAGTAGGTTCTGCAGTAGGTTCTGCCGTAGGTGCCGCAGTAGATGTAGGTGCGGGCGTGGGTACTGCGGTGGGGGCCGCAGTAGATTCGCCCGGTGCCACAGTGGGTGCTGTTGTCGCAGCGGGTGCACTGCTACCACCACTGGTAGGATAGTTGGATGCTGCGAATTGATTCTTCGCCTCCATATCTCTGAATCCGGCAGCTGTACCCTGTGTTCTGCCTTCATTCTTACCTATTGCTATGTAATGTTCAATGATTCCATTTATATCATTTCCGTATGCTGCCGCAATATCGGTATATGCTGACGCATAAGCGATGGGATTAAACAATACGCCTTTTGTTCTGCCCTCGCGAGCACCAATGGTAAGGAAATGATTCACATAAGCTGCCGTATCATTTCCAAACACTCTCTGCAAATCAGGATGTCCATTCTTATATTCTTCTACATCGAGAACATACCCAATCCATGCAGGAATGGCGGACACTGTCGTAGCAGGAACGGAAGCCTTTTCTTCCTCTTCATCATTCATTGTCTCTGACTCATCCATAACAATGGACTCATCAACAACATCGGATTCTTCCATAACTCCGGATTCTTCCGGTACTTCATCAGACTCTTCTACTTCACTCGATACTTCTTCCACAGCCAATGATTCCTGGCTAACTACAACAGATGAGGGAACCACATCTGCAGGCTCGCCAGGAACTTGACATCCGGAAAGCACCAAAGAAAGTACCAAAGCCATCGAAAGATTCTTTAGTAAAATCTTGGTCTTTCTCATATTCTTCACTTCTTTCTGTTTCTATGAAACTAATCTTTTTTATAACCGATATTCTTCGCCTTGTTGGGATCAAAGCTCAGATTGCAGATAGATGCCACCAATGCATAAATGCCAAAGGTAATGGCAGTCAGGAAAATGTAAGCACCGGTTCTTGATGTATATCCTTCGGGTTTCAGGGTAGAATGGTTAATAATCAAGCTACCAATCCAACCAAGGAAAAAGGTTAACAAAAAACGAACTACATTATTATTGTCTTTCATCGTAAAATTCCTCCTTACATTTCTTTGTATATGGACTCGGGTGAATTAACCCCAAACCTCGCTCTCTACAGCAGCCAACCACTCTTCGATCTGAACAAATACTTCGATCAACTGAACATACTCTTCTTCGCTCAGTTCAACGCCGCTCTCCAAACCAGCCTTGCACTCTGCCAAAACTTCGCTCATAGCGATCATCTCATCGATGAACTCCTCGCTGAATGCATCTGCATTGTTATTTACTTCCGTTGCCATTGCATCAAAAGCGGTAGTAAGTCCGTTGAAGACTTCGATTGCAGCATCCATATCTACAACAACATCCTCTGCTACTACTTCCTCTTCTACTACTTCCTCTGCTGCAGCTTCTTCCTCTGCCAATCCTGTAGCATCAGCAACCCATGCTTCGATGTCATTCAAGTTGGAAACCAATGCAGCTACATCTTCTTCTGTCAATTCCTGGTCACTTTCCAAAAGAGCCTTGCACTCTGCCAAAGAAGCAGACATCTGCATCATTACATCAACAAACTCCTCAGAGTACAAATCGAGGTTCTCGTTCATCGCATTAGCCAATTCGGTAAATGCTCCGTTTGCATTGTTAAAGGCATCAATAGCGGGCTGTTTATCCACGCCACCACATGCTACCATGCTCAGGCACATTACAGTTGCCAAGACAAGTGAAACCAATTTCTTCATAATAATTTCCTCCTATCGGGCGTCAGATTTCTTCTGACATATGTATGACAAGATTATATGCTTCCAAAACACAAAACGGAACCAACCCGTATGAAACGCACGGAAAATGTCCCCAATCGTCAGTACGATTGAGGACATCTTAAAAGCATAATTTTTATAAGGAAAGACGCAAAATAAATTGTCCCTCCTGCACCTGAAAACTATAAATACCATGATATTTATCTACAATAGCACAGATACTTTGTACGCCGATGCCATGTCCCGGTTCTTTGGAAACCGGCACGCCATTTTCAAACGCCACATCCGTGGCACAGGGATTGACAACCTCTAAAAATAATTTCTTCTCACGTTCAAACAGTTGCACACTAATCTGCTGCTTTTGACCATTCCCGTTCTCTGCTGCTCGATTGCAAGAATGAACAGCATTTTCCAAAGCATTGGATAACATCACACACAAGTCGCTGTCGGACACAGACACAATCTCAGGAAGAACACATCTTACCTCCAATCTAATTCCATCTTTCTGCGCGCGTCCGGCAAAAGAAGAAAGAATCAGATTCACCTCTTCATTCTCGCAATAGCGCTTCACACTAAGGGCCTCCACCTGGTTGCAAATGTCTCCGATGTATTTCTGTGCCGTATCATACTGTCCATTCTCTATGCAGGCAGACAAATACTGCAAATGATGGCGCATATCATGACGATGCTGCTTCGTCAGTTCTTGGATTTCCCTAAGTTCCTGAAGTTCTCGCACAGACCGGCCAAGCTGCACATCTAGATAATCTTTGATCAGCTGCTGCTCCATGTATTTCTTTTCTTCCGCCGCATTATATCCAAGAAAGCCCAAATACGAAGCACAACAGATGAATGGAATAAACTCCAGTGCAACCGGAGATGCCTGATAATACAAATCTGTGTATACGATGGCAAGATAATCAAACAAATAATACAAAATCGGCACAACTGCAAACTGCCATTGCCGCTTCACAGAATACCCTTCCAGTTTCCGCACTGCAGGAGATACCCTTAACAATATATATATTACAAGAGGCACTGTCAGACACAACTCCACTATATCCTGCGCCGCCTCACCCACAGGGAGAACTGCTACAATCACCAGCGCAAACCAGCGACGAAGCTGACAGCACACATATGCCGTCATAACAGATATCAACGAAATCACAACCTTTTTCGTTATAAGGCACAGCAACAAGAACAACGGAAAATGAATCAACACCGGGTAAATCATCCGCACTGTTTCAAAATCCCACATCCCAAAAGTTACAGCTTGCAACAGCAAAATGATAACACATCCCACTGCTACCTGTTTTTTCTGTCTGCCACAGGACAAGGCGCCACTAAAAGATGCCGCCAAAATACAACCAAATATCGTAACCGCCGTTCCATTCTGCAAAGAAATCGCATTCATCATAATATCACCTGCCCATTCCGGAAGGCATACTCCAAAAATGCATCCTTAATTTCATGATATTTTCCGCGTGGAATGGGTATTTCCGTATTGTCAGACATCACAATCCCACGATAATTTATGCTACTTATGTAACCTAAGTGGACCAGGTAAGAACGGTGTGGTCTGATAAAGCAATCATAGGAAGCGACCTCCCGATGTAACTCGTCCAAAGTCCCCACACTCTCATAGACTTTTCCATGATCCAAATGGAGAAATACTGTGCGGTGCATGACCTCACAATACATCAGTTGTCGCAAATCCACACGGGTAATTCCATTCTTACAACGCAATATCAGACTCTTTTCATGCTCATTTTCACAGGTGCCCAATACGGAGTCCAACAATTTTAGGAACGTCTCTTCCTCGATGGGTTTCATCTGGTAATAATACGCCCCCACCGAATACGATTGTACTGCATATTCTGCAGAAGACGTCAGGAAAATAATTTTCACATTCTCATCCGTCTTGCGAATCTCCATGGCCGCATCGATACCGAACTGACCCGGCATCAATATATCGAGAAACAATACATCAAAGCGGGTGCCTTTTTCGACCTCCGCCATCAGTTCCAAGGGACTATGAAAAAACCGATACCTTATCTCCTTCTCGCTCTGCGCACAGTACTTTGTAAGCAACCCGCTTATTTCATTTAATATAGAATTATCATCATCACAAAACGCAATATTTATCATCTTATCTTGCACTGCCATGTTTGATTTATTTCAAGTACTCCAATAATTCATATGCTCTTTCTTCTGTCATTTCTGCAGCTTCGCTATACATGATATACGGAACCATATACACGCCACTAAACTTTGTCTTCACATTCTTCTTCATGGCGCGCTTTTCTTCAATCCATTTCTGCTCTTCCTTAAAGACCTTCGCATATGTTTTTTCGTCCAATGTATCCTCTAAAATACTCCATACATGGTTCAATGCCACATCCCATTCCTGGTACATTTCATAGGTCAGCATATTCACTTCCTGCTGAGTTTTCGCTTTTGCGCGTTCGGTTTTCAGCGTCATCACTGCAGCATTGGCTTCCTTCAAAATCTTCTCAGCCTTAGCATAATCTGACTCTATCTCATAGCCTATGAAGCCTTCCCCCTCGCCCTTATGATACAAACCATAGAACTTGATGGTATCCTTTTTCAAAAGGTTGGCATCCACCGACTCCACATACTCGATGTACTCCTTGGGCAAAGCTCCGTATTTTGTGCCGGGGAGGTAAAAATAAAACATCTTGCTTCCATCCACACCGGGCGCTTTGCTGTACGCATAAAGTGTTTCGTTCACAATCTTTTTGGACTGTCCCAGGGGATATTTAACATTCTTCACCTGAACGGAATATGTAGTATCGTTTACCTTTTCAGGTTTTGTAAACTCTCCGGTAAATTGGCTGTAATATACTACGCCCTCGTATCCGTCCCCTTTTTTGCCCATATCGTAATCCTGATAAATACCCGTAAACTTACCATTCTGGTCGATTTCTAATTCAGTACGCCAACCGGCACCACTGTAGATGAACTTCAACCCCTTTACATCTGCGAACCGGAATCCATCCTCTTTTCCCGTATCATTTTTATCGGATTTATCCGTTTTGTCAGACTTGTCTGCCTTATCATTGGCATCAGCCTTCTCATCTTCCTTAGAAGCCTCTTCGGCTACTTTCTTATCCTCTTTATCAGAGTTTCCTTCTGTCTCTCCAAACAAAGATGCTGCCACGTCTTCCATATCTACAATAACAGGAGCCTCCACCTGTGCACAGGCTGTGGACAGCATGGCACACGCGCAAAGTACCGCAATCATTCTAATCTTCTTCATATTTTCTTCCTCCTATCGTTTCACAATTCAACCATCTGACACACCTACCGATTATGACAAATCGTACGGTGTTACCTGATATACGTAGTAATTGATCCAGTTACTGTACAAATTATTGCTGTGGGAGCGCCACTGGAGCAATGGTTTGTTCTCCGGATTGTCTTCCGGATAGTAATTGTGAGGAACCTGAATGGGTAACCCCTTATTCAAATCCCTGAAATACTCATTGTTCAATGTATATCTGTCATACTCCGGATGTCCGGTAATAAAAATCTTCTTTCCTTCTTCTGCAATTGCCAGAAAAACCCCTGCGTCATCAGATTCTGCCAACACAGTCAAATCTTTGCAGGCATGGATGTCCGCCGCATTGGTCTCAGTATGACGGCTATGGGGTGCCAAAAAAACATCATCAAAACCTCTTACCAAGGGAATTTTGCGGTTATGCACCTTGTGTTCATAGATGCCAAACAGTTTCTGAGGCAGCATCTTTTTATTGATTCCGTAATAATGATAGAATCCTGCCTGTGCCGCCCAGCAAATATGAAGGGTGGATGTCACATGGGTTTCTGCCCAATCCAAAATTTCACAGAACTCATCCCAATAGTCCACTTCCTCGAAGGATACATCTTCTACCGGAGCTCCGGTCACAATCATTCCGTCGAACTTCAAATGCCTGATGTCGTCCAAAGTGGTATAGAATTTATTCAGGTGACTTGCCGCTGTGTGCTTGGATACATGGCTTTTCACATTCATAAAGGTCACATCCACCTGCAGGGGGGTGTTGGAAAGAGCACGCAAAAGTTGCAGCTCCGTATCCTGCTTAATGGGCATGTTGTTCAAAATCAGCACACGAAGAGGACGGATGTCCTGGTGCATTGCACGGAATTCATCCATCACAAATATATTTTCATTTTCCAGTATTTCCTTTGCAGGCAAATCGCTCTGTGTCTTAATCGGCATGGCTACTACCCTTTCTGCTCACATTCATAAGCATCTACATCACCAAATCATTTGTGATATAAACACCCCTATATCTTACTTCTAATTCATAAATTTTTCAAGGAATTCTTCCTCCGAAAGAATGGGAACCCCCAGTTCCTTTGCCTTCTTGTTCTTGGAAGAAGAACTGGTTACATCGTTGTTGATGAGGCAGGTGGTTTTGCTTGTTACGCTACCCGTTACCTTACCGCCCTTTTGCTCAATCTGTTCCTTCAGTTGGTCTCGATTCTCAAAATGCACTAAAGAACCTGTTATGACAAAATTCATGCCATCCAACGTCTGACTCCCTTCTTCCACGACAGGAATTTCTATGTTTATTTCCTCTAATAAGTGGTCCATGATGGCCTGATTGGCAGGCTGTTGCATATACTCCACGAAAGTGGTTGCAATCACCTCTCCCACGCCCTCTATGGCACTCAGTTCCAAAACATCCGCCCGCCGCATGGCATCAAAATCGTGATGGAAATGTTTGCTTAACATTTTAGCATTGGCCACGCCAATCCCACCGATGCCTAACGCAAAAATAAGACGGGGTAAGGTGGTATTTCTGGCCTGTTCCACACTCTCTATCAGGTTTTGATAGGACTTCTCTCCGAATCCCTCTAAAGATACAATCTGTTCCTTGTATCTGTCCAAACGGAACAAGTCTGCAAATTCATGCAAATATCCCAATTCAATAAATTTCTCCAAGGTAGCTTCGGAAAGACCTTCCATATTCATGGCATTGCGGCTGACAAACAGCGTAAATGCTTTGATTTTCTTTGCCGGGCATTCCTCATTGATGCAGTATAGAGACTTCACATCGCTGACCTGTTTTATCTGCGTTTCTCCGCCACATACAGGACACCGGGCAGGAATTTCCACCGTGCCGCTTCCCGTCAGATTCTCTGCAATCTGGGGGATAATCATATTTGCTTTGTATACCGTAATCCGGTCCCCGATGCCCAGTCGCAGCCCTTCCAAGATGCTGACATTGTGTACAGAAGCGCGGCTGACTGTGGTTCCCTCCAATTCCACCGGCTCAAATATGGCCACAGGATTGATCAAGCCGGTACGACTGGCACTCCACTCAATCTCCTGTAACACCGTCTCCTTCTTTTCATCCGCCCATTTAAAAGCAATGGAATGACGGGGAAACTTGGCCGTTCTTCCTAAAGATATGCCATAAGCAATGTCGTCATAGGTCAGTACCAATCCGTCAGAAGGGATGTCAAAGGTTGCAATCTTTCGGGCAAATTCATCCATCTGCTCCCAAATGGTGTCCTCCGTCACTAAGAAATGTTCCACCACTTCAAATCCCTGCGCCGCCAAAAAGTCCATTTGCGCGGTACGGGTAACAAGGGTCGGCTGCTCGCCCCCATTCTCTACATCCCCGGGTGTCGCACCAGTCTTAGCATCATAAGACATGGTCTCCATAGAAAAAGCATAGAAGCGGATGCTACGCTCTGCCGCCACCTTGGAATCCAATTGACGCACAGATCCGCTACACAAATTTCTGGGATTCTTATATTTTGCATCCACATCTTCGATGCGGGCATTGATTTTTTCAAAATCAGAATAACTGATAACTGCCTCTCCACGCAGTACCAGTTCTCCCTGATAGGGAATGCTCATAGGCAAATTCACAAAAGTCTTAGCATTTCCGGTGACGATTTCTCCCACTTCACCATTGCCTCGGGTCAACGCCTTCACAAGTTTGCCCTCACGGTAGGTAAGGACGATGGTAAGCCCATCCAATTTCCAACTGAGCACACCTGCTTTGCCCTGCAGCCACTCTCTCAGTTCCTCCCTGCTCTTTGTCTTATCCAACGAAAGCATGGGACTGGGGTGCGCTTCCTTTGGCAACTCTTCCACCACCTCATATCCCACTTTAACGGTGGGAGAATTGGCAAAAACAACACCTGTTTCCTGCTCCAAAGCAAGGAGTTCATCGTAAAGAGTGTCGTACTCCAAATTGCTCATAATTTCCACATCCTGTGCATAGTAAGCTCTGGATGCTTCGTTGAGCAATTCCACCAAATATTTCATTCTGTCTATTTTCGGCGTCTGATGATTATCATTCATTCTTAATCTAGTCCTTATATCATTTCTAACATCTGCAACTTACGCTGCTTCCTAATTTCCAATATAAAACGTCACATTATGATTGCCTTGAGATTCCACAATCACGATATAATCTCTCCACATCCTCTAAAGGCAATTCCCGATAAGTTCCGGGTTTTAAACTTCCCAGAGTAATGTGCATTACCCGCTCTCTTTTCAATGCTGTGACCTGATTGCCGCAAGCCTTCGCCATGCGACGTATCTGCCGGTTGAGTCCCTGGGTCAAAGTAATACGGAAAGTAAATTTCCCTACCTTTTCTACCTTGCAGGGTCTGGTGGTAACACCCAAATCTTTCAAATATACGCCACTGCTCATTTTTTCCACAAACTCTGTGGTGACTTCCTTTTCCACCCGCACCACATATTCTTTTTCATGGTTTGCGGAGCCCTTCATCATGGCCTGTATCAAATCTCCATCATCCGTGAGCAACAACAGTCCCTCGGAATCTTTGTCCAACCGTCCGGCGTAGGTGACCCGCTTGGGATATTTTACCATATCAGCAATGACTTTTTCAGCATGGGCATCCTTCTCTGTACAGGTAACACCCACCGGTTTATAAAAAGCCAACACCACAGGCTGCCCGGACTTTTCTATGACCTTCCCGTTCACTGTGATCATATTTTCCGGTCCCACCTGCTCTCCCGGGCTGGGAAGATGCCCATCCACCAACACATTCCCCCGGGCAATCAGCACATCCGCATCTCTTCGAGAGCAAACTCCCGCATGGGCAAGATATTTATTGAGTCTCATTCGTTCCAAAGTTTCATGTCCTCCAATGCCCGCACCTTCGGCACGCCATCCGCTTCTTCCAATCCCCGTTTCGCCATTTTATCCGCCAACTCATTGTAATAAACATTGGAGTGGGCAGTTACCTTGGTAAAAGTAACTTGAATATCTCTCGACCACTCCCGCATAGAAGACGCGTAAAGAGCCGTCAGTTCTGTCTTGGAACGCCACTCTCCCGTCACCCACTTCTCGATTCCTTCATAATCATAGCGAATTTCAACTTTGGGATACTTATTCCACATAGCGGTCTTCACTGCATACATCGCCCCCAGCATTTCACCGGTGACATTTCTGTGTTGTAGGGATTGTTCTCTGTCCCCGTTGCCGAATTCTGTATAAATACGACCATCCGGCAATAGAAAAACGCAACCAAAGGCATACTTTTTGATGGCATCATCGTAGCTACCATCTACATACACGAGTAATGTATCCGAAGGTACCTCTATCTTCGGTGGTTGCTTCTTTTCGCTCAGTGACGAAGATTTCATCGATCCTGCGGATAGCGTCCCCGTTTCCTCTGCATTTGCAGTTTCCTCCGGGCAGGGAATCCCCAGATACTCTGACGCTTCCTTCATGGTGGCAAATCCCTTGTATTCAGCTCCGGGATATCCCGTTACGGATGCCTTACATTCCTCCCAGGATTGTAATATCCCGGTTACCATTCCTGTCTTTACCGCATAATACTTCTTTGTTGCCATTGTCTGTCACACTTTCTTATCTACTCTTTTCCCTTGCGCCATATCTGCTTCCACTCTCGCAACAGCACACCGGGATGTACCAAAACCCCTCGCACCGCGCGCCATAAATTCCCCACAGGGCTAAGCCATTTATGACGATAAAAAAACGGATAATATGCCTTCAAAAATTCTTCATCAGGAGAAAACCGTTTGAAGAAGTAC
>JAEIGA010000150.1_pt1 | contig 94340 bp, 99 predicted proteins | sample 9270691 | NCBI WGS metagenome assembly JAEIGA01 (sample SAMN17057246, study PRJNA624740) | gut metagenome | biome: biome; isolation source: fecal sample | host: Bos grunniens | place: China: Xizang | collected 2019 | reverse complement strand
ATCAATAATCAACAATCTAGCAATACTATATCCGTCTTTAAGCATTTTATTAGCACCAATAGGATTAAATGCTGGATTATTAGGGTCAAAATTATCAATATCTACATCAAGTCTAAAGCCAAACAACGATTGAATCGTATTTACTTTCTTTCCACCAATAGCGTTACTAAGAACTCTACAAGCTTTATGTGTAGGAGCAGCACAGAATATAACACTACTACTAAATTTACAGTTATCGATAACATATTTAGTAACAAATGTTTTACCTACACCACCAGCACCACACAAAGCATTAATATAATTCTTACTAGACCAAGGAGCAGCAATGAACTCTATAAGTCCATGTACTGCAACTTCTTGGTCATTTGTAAATCTTATACTTTCGCTATCAGTATGAACACTAACAGGAAATTTATTCTCCATCTACATTTTCATTTTGTTTGTTTTCATATTCTTTCCATTCATCAAATGCTTTAACAACACTTTCAGAATCACCAGCATTATAACAACTTACAATATGAAATAGTTCGCTAGAAAAAGGTAATTTAACAATTCTACCTTTAGCAATCAAACCAGCAGCAAAAGGAACATAATGTTTTGTATCTACATAAGCTCTATTGTCCATATCACGAATAATCTTTATTCGATGACCATAACAATCTAACTTTCTAGCATACAAAATCTTCTTTCCTTTAGTATTATAACTTTCTTGAGTTATTTTATAAAGTTTACCTTTATATTCAACTCTAAAAGTCATATCCTCAATAATCTTAACAACTCCTTCAACTTTAGATTCTACAATAGTATAACTAATAGTAGACGGACTTCTGGTTTGCTTAGGTTTAATAGAAATGTTAAAGTTAAACTTAACTTTCATGGTTACATTCTCATTTTCATAACCTTTCTAACGTCCAACTCCATACCATTTAAAACAACTTTGTTACGAGCAGCTTTAGCTTCTCGAGCAGCTTGTTTCTTAACAGCTTTTTCAGCTTGTTTAGCAGCGATAACTTCATTGATATCAATGAAACAATATGTATAACCACAATGTTTCACAAGAAAATCAATTTTACCACAAGTACCATTACCACACCATTGGCTGTTCTTAACCACTTCCACAACTTTAATATTACCACGATTAGTAATCTTAACGTCAGGATTTTTACTAAGTGCTCGTACAACACTCATTTCATCATACTTTTTCATACTTTACATGAGATTTAATTTGTTAATACTAAAATTTATAAAAACAAGTACATTAAGTACCCGATTCCAATACACACGTCAATAGCAACTACATCATGGTGAAAATATAATTCCAGCACATGATTTAATGCTAACATTATCAATATTATAATTATCGTTGTCATCTTAGTTTGATTGTTTTTGACCCCCCGTAGGAGAAGAACTCAATGCTTTACTTAATTCTTTATTAATTTCAACTTGTTTTTTATTTATATTAACTTGGTCTTCCATAGCTTTTGATAAATTTTCAAGACAAACATGATGTTTAGCAAGTTCATCAAGAATAAACTTAATACCAATTTTAAGATAAATGATATAACAACCGAATATAATAACATTTATAAGAAGTGCTAAAGCTACTATATCAACTTTTTCCATATAAATAATTACAAAGTCTAATATAATTAGTTAAACCACAATCACGAATTTCACTATCGTGAAGTTTCTCTACAATATCTCTATCACCAAGACGAATAATAGCACTGATAAGCTCTTTATTCTTAGCAAGCCAATTAACAGCCAATGCACTGTATCTGTCAGGGTTGCTACTAATATAAATATCAGCAGCTTGACATATAGTTCTAGCAGTAATATCATTGACTATCATAGGGTCAGTATCAAAGTTTTCTTTTATATAATCAATATCACTATATTTAGCAATAAATGCAGCTTTCATTTTCTCACATAATTCAAAGTAAGATTTAGCAGCTGTTTTATTATTATGATTAACAAAAGCAATATCTTTAATACGATAAATCATATCCATGCCATTTTCAATAATACGACAATAAATCATATCATTTTTAACATCAGTTATGATAGCAAGTTTATCTTTCCAAAAACTCTTTCTTGGCTGAACAATATCATATAGTTTAACAACATTCTTTGAAGTCACTAAACCTTTTGGAGTTTTATCAATATAATTCATATAATATTTTTAAGATTATTTGAAAATTAGCCGTTCTGTGCCATTTATTACAATTTGTGATAATTAGTACACAAATCATATATAAATAGCACAGAAGTCAGGAAAAGTGCATCAGCGAGAGTTATTCTTCAAATATTCCCTAAAGATATACTTGCCAGCCGATGTTATCTTGCACTCACTAATACCTTTATGAATATTAGTAGGAGTAACAATATCATACACAATAATAGTATATGTATGTTGTTTATTTCTACTAATTCTGTTTTTATAAACAAGATTCTTACTAAGAATTATGCCAACCTCCATCATAAGGAAACCATTTTCATCAGTATATTCAAAATAAACAGAATCTCCTTTATTAAACTCAGCATATTCATCAAGATATTGTTGTTCAAGTTCTTGATAATGAAGTTCTTCAGGATTGTCCATAGCTCATAATAGTATTATAATCAACATTTTTAAAACCATGATTCTCAATTAGAGATTTAATACTTTCATATTTGTTATCTTCATATCGAATATCTTCTGGATAACGAACAGCATCTTCATACCAATTCTGAAAACAAGATTTACAGAATACTCTATTAAGAACACAAACATAAAATACATACAACTCATTATTGATTAATTCGTTGCAATTATCACAAATCAATTCAAAATCGGTTTCATCTTGAAATCCAAAACCGACTTGCCTACATTCCTCAGGTTTCAAAGCTATCACTTTAAAACCTTTTTTGTTAGTAACATTTTTCGCCATAATATTATATTTAAAATAAGTAATATACATACAAGAAAGCCTAGCAATATCTTCACAGACACTACTAGGCACAAGTCTAATTTAATTCAAATGCAATAAAAAATTCAACACAAAGTTTAACACTAAGACAATCATTAGGATTGTTTCGGAGTTCAATTCCTCCATCATCGGTTAGTGAGTAACTGCTACGATTCTCACGAACAGTAGCAGTAAGATAATTATATAAATTATAAAAGAATGTTATTTCTTTTTCAATTCTTCAATCAGTTCTTCTCTAGTCATATCTTCATAAGCCTTTTCTTCTTGTTGAGGCTTTTGAAGTCTGCTAATAAGAATTACTGATTCAGCACGATTTCTATCCATAATCTTATTCATCAAATTTTCGATGCTACTTACAACATCAAGAACGATTTTACGAAGAATAGTTAATTGATTATCATCAAGGATTTGAACAAGTTTGTCGTAATTCTTAAAATCTTTAACAACAGATTCAAATCTTTTATAATAATCACTCAAAGAACTATCATCATCTTTTAGAACATCTTCAACATCAAACTCATTAACAAAAAGATATTCCTGTTTCATAAAGATAAGAAATGCAGCTAAATCAGTTTTTACATCTTTATCGTAATCACTATCAGCAACTGCTTTTAGCAGACTAGTAAATTCATTACAAATAGCAAAACATTTACATTCTTTACATTCTTCAGAATTAGCATCAAAATGATGCTCATTTTCTTTAATGTCTTTTAATGTCTTGTCTAATACATTTCCCAACATATTGAGAAATCCTAACATTTGTTCTTTTCCTTTTTCATTGTGTGTAATATTAAATTAATCATAATAACCAAATCTATCATTGTTTGGGTCAACACTAGGATTATTATCTAACTCTGGTTCCCAAGCAATATCATCAAAATCTTGAGATAAACATTCACCATGAATCTGAATACCATTGGTATCATCATCAAAGTTAGTATCATCATCAAGAAATAATACGTCTGTTCCCATAATTATATTGAGTTTAACAGCCCGTAGAGGAGTAACTAATCTAGTCCATCGGTACAACTTATTAAATAATAAAAACATGGACAGGAATTAACTAGAAGAGAATTATTAGAAACGGAAATACTTATAATAGCAATTCAAATAGGATAAACATGGTTAATATTTAAACGTATTATAAGTATTAGCTAGATTAGTATCATCCTCTACGGGCTGTGTATCTTAATCAAGACCAGCAAACTTAATAAACTTGTTAATAGCTTCAGCACTATCTTTAGCTACATCTTCGTGAGCTTTAACCAGAGCAGTTATAAAAGTATTATCATACTTATATTCCTTTGTAATATTATTATGTTTAACAGTATATTTGTTCCACATAAAATCTACAAAAGCACCCTTAGAATCTGGAATAAATCCATCTTCAACAAATGTATTAAGAATATTAAGTGCAGTATGACGCTTAATATTAGCATTATACTTAACAATCTTAACTACATTCTGAATTTCTTCAGGAGCCTGAGGAGTAGCATGAGCAACTTTCTTAACATTCTTCTTAGGCTGAGGCTTATTATATCTTTTAGCCTTACCATTAAAATCTTTATTCATACAATTAATATATTAATTAGTAACACAAATAGTTTTATCACTCCAAATATACACCATGTATATTATATATCCAAATTATATTAGACTTTTTTATTCACTAATAGTGAATTTATTACCATAACAGATACCGATTGACGGATAAATGTAATAGCAATAGTAATAATATATTGTGCATATAGAATATACTTAGTATATATAATAGCATTAGCATCAGTAGTAGTTATAACATGAAGAAGCGTAGAAAAATAATAACCAATTAAAATATCAATATTATGGCAACAAATCCTATTAGGATATTGTTATTGATTGTTATAACTCTACTGATGATAATACTATTAATAAGAGTGTTTAGCTGTATTGTATTTGTAGCCCTCATTAATATTATGGAATTAATAAAAAGTAAAATAGAATAGTTTGTAGTCTAGTTTGTGTTTGTAATATTGGTAGTATTAGTTGTATAAATAGTATTTGTAATAATGGAGAAATAATAGATAATAATAATAGGTATGATGATTGAATTATTGATAAACCTAATAATGATATATATGATAAGGGATGTATAGGAGAGATATTAGAGTTTAGCAATAGGTAATATAAATACCTTATTTTATATAGAGGAGAGAGAGGAGGAAATGGTGGTGTAAACAGTGCTAGTCCTGCTAATACAACTACTCATCCTCCTCCTTCTAATATTCATCACATAGGTAAATCTCTAACTTCTTTTCTTTCTCCGCTTGCTATCATTGCTTCTAGCATTTGTTCAGGAGTTTTTGCTTCATCCATTGTTACTGCTCCTCTAAATGTTTCTTCTCTTAATTCTTCTTCCATATCAAGTCTTTCTTGTTCTGCTTCTGAATGTGCTACAAGGTCTGTGTCGGCTTGATTGTTTGAGCAAGTTCCATGCGAAGGTTGTGTTACTGCTGAAACTTCTGTTGTTTCTTCTGCTGATACTTTTGGTGCGTATTGTTCTAACTTCAAATCTTTATTAGTTTTATCAATTTGATTAGTCAATACATTATAAGCATCAGTAATAAGTTTAACAAACTTACTAACAGCTTCAGCTTCTTCAGGTGTAGCATCACCATAAGGATAACGAAAAGTTAATCCTTTACTTTCAGTAACATTGAATTCGAGACTTTCAGCATAACCATTACCTTGTTTAACAGCAATACTACCATAAAAATAATTAATCTTCATAACTTTAACAATTTAAATATTATTTACTATATTTTCAATCTCTTCTTCAGTATAGTTATTAACAACTTGTTCACGAAGTTCATCCATAGAATGAATAGAACAATCAATCATACCAAGTTCTACACCGAAAACCCAAAATAAAGTATCATTATCAAGTTTCATATCGTTAGTATTTTAATAGTTATTATAATAATTAGCGTATTCATCGCCACCAGTACTTACATCAATATAATCAGGAAAATCTTGTTCAAGACGATTAATATATCTATCAGCTTGAATAAGTTTAATTGACACTTGACAAAGGCAGATAGCTAGAGCAAATGTAGCACCAGCTAAAATAAGAACAATTTTCTTCATAAGAATAACATTTATAAGATGAATAACATGAATAAGACTTATAGGATGTGTAGATTGAAGTCTTATCAGATTGCAAATATCGTTTTCTACACGAACTATTTAATGTTGAATACTAGCTGCATTTCAAATACCCCGAAGGGGTCGATTTGTAAGCATTTTTGGAGGTGGAATTTCTCCACCCCCATAAATAGCTACTTAAAATGGCTCTTCAACATCATCTGCAACACGTTTCAGAAGAGCAGCTTTCTTTGCTGCTGCCTTTCGTGCGGCTTCAACTGCTTCTTTTCTTTCGGCTTTCATTTCAGTACGAAGGTCTGCATATTCTTCCAACGTATCGTCATCCGTTGGCATATCTACACTAACCAAATGATATACAAAACGATTTTGCGCCTTAATTGCATAAGGTTCTGCGCTACGTTGGAAAGGATTTCTTTCTTCTACTCCGCTAGCTACAAACTGCCCAAAAACTTTAACGGGTATTCCGCTAAAATAAAAAGTCGCTGTCTTGGCATCATCAGAAAAACCAATTTCGGCTTCGATTTTACTTGCAAGGGCATCCACAAATTTACGATAAAACTTGTGTTTTCGGAACGGCAACAATAAACTAAACATCGGCATTTGCGGAGTTTCCAAAGGTATAAATTTTTCGTCGCCGTTTGCATCTACATCAATGCGTTTAATTGGAGCGTCTAAAGATACCCAAACATTAACATAATCGCTGCCGTTTGCTGCTGTCTTAAACTCGGCACTAATACCAGTAATTTCACGACTGACAAGAAAGTTATTTTTGTCCTTCATCATTCGAGAAACGATTTCATCTACACTTTCAAAAGTAGATTCCACTTTCTTTACTTCTTTAACTTCTTTAACTTCTGTACTCATAATAAATAAAATTTAAACATTAATAATAGCTGCCATATCATAGGCAGACGGAACGTTTTCTTCCGCAGGAAATTTCATGTTGAATACGAGTAAATGTAACTCGACCAGCAACAAAACTATTGTCAATGTTATCATCATCGTGACCAACATCATGTGTAACGTGACCAACAACGTGACCAACACCACACAATCGAAATGAAATGAAGATTGTGATTTGAAGTTGAATTTGAGCTGTGAGAGCTTTACCTCCACCAACTTTGGCGGGGGAGTCAGGTCGAGCTTTACGACCCCGGGGGTTCTCTAGTAATACCCCCATCTTCACATCAACTTTTCCAATTTTCATCTTCATTCTTATCATTATACTCATTTTAATCCTTATTCTTGCTATTTTCTCTACCATTTCTATATTCCTTCTTATCCTCATTCTCATCTTTACTTTCATTTCCATTTCCAAGTCTTACCATTTTATCTCATCTTCCAACTCTTTCTACAACTCTTTCTCTATTTCTTCTATCATCTCTTTTACCTCCTCTTTTACTTTCTATACCTCTATTTCTATCTCCACAACTTCAACGGGGCTATTCAACACAACTATAACACCCAGGGGTATTATTATCACTAACATATCTCTTATATCTATATTTATTATAACTATTATACCTATTATAACCATTATACCGATTTAGTTCGACAGCCCGTAGAGGAAGGTAATAAGCCTGACCACTCTCATTATTATCTCTATCATTAGCCTCATCATTACTACGACCTGTATTACTATTACCAAGACACCATAGGCTACTATTCCTAGTATAATAAGTAATATTATTATATATTTATATATTATATATTATATAATATTATATATTTATATTTATTTAATTATATATTTTATTAGATATATTCTTTGGTAGTTTAAATATATTCATTATGTTTGTACTCAAACGATTGAGATATGAATAAAGATACTAAAGATGCTAAGGGTAAACCTCATTATGAGTTTCATAGTGGAGGTTGTAGTCCTAAAGCTGTTAAAAATACTGCTCCTAGTAAACTTAAATGTGGGAGAATTGGCATTGATTGTCTTATTAAAAACTAACATATTATGATTAAAGTTGAAAGTAAAGTTGCGAGTTATGCAATTAATGTGCCTACTAAAAGAGAAGAACTCACAGTTGAAGCTCTAGGTAAACTTCTTGAAAATGTAACTGTTGCTAAGTATCATTGTGTTATTGCTATGATTTATGCTGATAGCTTATTTGGAGTTGTTAATAATAAAAAAGAAGTTGTTAATGTATTTCCAATTATAGCTAAGATTAGCGATGAGGATGCTTCCTCTACGGGGGGTCGAGCTGGGCAGCAAGTTGTAATTGATAGAACTTCGCTTGAACGTGGTTATCATCTTTATTTACCTAATAATGTTATTAGTCCTGCTCATTTGGCTAAATATATTGATAAAGATATTGAGCTTCGTAAGGCTATTACAATGGGTACTTATGGTACAGACCAAGGTTATAAAAAAGGTGACAAAGTTTATACAGTAGAATTTAAAGTTATTCCTGTGAATGATTTAAAGGCTATGATTGATAACGATGTTAAGATTGAAAATAATCCTTTTAAAATAGTTAATAAATAAAACGCTTGTGCTTAATTAACTTTTTGTTTTGTTTCTGATTTTTTCATTTTTCATAAATTTGAAGACATGGTAGTCCCAGTAGTGATACTCGGACTACTTTTATTAAACTTTCAACTTATGGACAATGTAGTTAATAGTAATGATTTAGATATAGATTATGTTCTTATTTATAAGGACAGAGATTTAATTCTAAATGATTGCGGTTTTAATGAAGATGATAAAATAATCTGTGATGCTATTATAGATAGTCTAGAATCTGAAGTAGCTAAACACGTTAAAGCAGGAAAAACTGTTTCTATTCCTATGATTGGTACTATTGAACCAAATTGGTATAGAAAAACTTTTAAAGAAAAATATTCTGAAATAAAAGAATATAAGAAAACACATACTAAAGAAGAGTATGATAAATACTTTAAAGAAGTATGTAATGGTATTAAACAAGATAGACTTGATAAAGAAGAAAAAGCTAAAAGGTTTAAACAATTTAAAAGTAAAGTTTTTCCTAAGTATATTAAACTTTGTACAACTAAAAGTGTTATTTATGCTAATGCTTGGTTAGCAATGTTGAATAGACTTACAGTTGTTGAATTTGACCCAGAAATAGAAGAAGTATATGAAAGGTTTAGACTTGGATTGGATGCTGACGATTGATGAAACAGGTATGCCTAAAGCTCCTACTATGAAACAACTTCTTGATAGAGATGTTGCTTTGCTTTGGACTAGAGATAAATCTCCTGATAAAATTCAATATATTAAAGAAGTCGGTGTCATATATTATCTTGGTGACCCTAAAGGTCCTTGTCTTCAAGAAGGTCTTAGTGAAAAAGAATCACTTAGAAGAGCTATTGAAAACTTTGACCTTCCTAAAGATTATCAACCTGATAGTCTTGTGTGGAAACTTATAAAAAGATATTATAATCAACGAGTTGGTGCAGCTATGGAGAATGTTATTGTTCTGAAGAAAGGTCTTCATAATAATACTCTTGCTGCTTCTAAACTTAATGAGTTGCTTAATGAGAAGTTGAATGAAGGTGCTAGCCTTGAAACTGCTGCTAGTATTATTAGTTTAATGGATTCTCTTAATAAGAAAGTTTCTGATATGCCAGGACTTCTTAAAGCTCTTCAACAAGCAGAAGAAAATCTTTTGTTTGAACAAGAAAGTACAGCTGGCCGTGGAGGTGAAACTATTAGTTCGAGTATGATTGAAGAATAAGATGCTTATATTCCTCTCCTACGGGGGGTCGACAATAATCAAATTTGTGTTAATATGGAACTTAGAGATAGACGTTATAATGATATTCGTTTGACATTCGTAGAAGATGGTCATAAATATTTTGATAGTATGGGTAATACCTATACTAGTACTACTACTCTTCTTCATCATTATGTTAAACCTTTTGATAAAGAATATTGGCTTAAAAAGAAAGCTAAAGAATTAGGAATTAGTGAGAAGAAACTTGAAGCTCAATGGGCTACTATTACTAAGGAAGCTTGTGAACGAGGAACTAATACTCACAATGGACTTGAAGATGGCATTAAAGGTTCTAGTAAGTTTCAGTCTGCAATACAATTTCTTGATAAAAGAGAAAATGGAATGTGTATTACAGTTGCAGATATTCCTAATTTTAATGCAGAATATAAATTGTTAAATCTTAATGATTTTATTGAACTTACTGATAATAAGTATCCTCAAATCTATGATGCATTTCAGCTTTATATTAATAAAGGTTATAAGATTTATGCTGAAATTGGAATGTTTCTTATAGATTGGCTTATTAGTGGTACTATTGACGTGCTTCTGATTCGTGATGATAGCTTTGTTATTGGTGACTGGAAAACAAATAGAGGAGGTTTGAAATTTAGTTCAGGTTATTATAAGAAAGATAAAACTGTTAAACCTGCTCAACTTACTAATATTTGGGTAGATAAAAAAGAAATGCTTCTACCTCCTGTTCACAATCTTCAAAATTGCAATGGTAATATTTATAATCTTCAGCTTAGTATGTATGCTTTTGCTGTTGAGTATATACTTGGTATTGAATGTAAAGGTCTTTGGTTGTGTCATATTGATTCAGATTTTGAACTTAATGAATATGGTATGCCTAAGCGTTTTCCTGATGGTCTTTATCATATTAAAGATAATCCTGTTGAGAAGACTACATTTCATGTTATGCCATATCGCAAGAATGAAATTGAAGCTATCCTTAAAGATAGAAAACTTCATCTTAAAGCAAATGAAGTTAAAACTCAATTTGAATTAGGGTTATGAAAAATAATAATATTCCGATTCTTTTCGTTGTGTGTGTTTTAGGCATTGGAACTGCTTTAGGTATGGTACATAGTTGTGCCTCTAAGGTAGTTCCTCCTGCCAAAGAAATTTGTTATGTTGAAGATAGTTCTAGAATTGTTGAATTAGAAAATGTTCTTCAACTTACTCGTGATAGTCTTAATGCTTATAAGTATGATACTATAATGAGCGAAGATGAATTTATCCTTAGATTTAAACTTGAAAGAATACGTTACTATACTAATATAGTAGATAGAAAACCTAATCAAATAAAATTTTATAAAGGATGGATAAAACGAGTATTGGAGTAACTTTTAATGTATCTAAAAGAACTATAAATTTTAAAGATTTATCTAATAGATATAAAAAGAAACATAATCAATCTACAATAAATGATGTAGAAGGAGAAATTTGGAAACCTATTAAAGGTTATGAAAATGTTTATGCTATATCTAATAAAGGTAGAGTTAAAAATATTATTTCTAATTCTTTAATGTCTATATTTAAAGTAGGTAATTATTTAAAAGTTTCTTTAAAAAGTAAACAATATTATTTACATAAACTTATAGCAGATGCATTTGTTCCTAATCCTGAAAATAAACCTCATGTTGACCATATAGATACAAATTCTTTAAATAACAATATTGATAATTTAAGGTGGTGTACAACTAAAGAAAATAATAATAATCCTTTAACTATTGCTAAACAAGTAGATAGGTTAAAGAGTTATAATGTTGAAAGAAAATTAGAAGTTGTTAGATTTAAAGAATCTGATATTTATAATATTGATATTTATGAAAGTGTATTATCTGCTGCTAATTCTGTTAATGATAAATCTACTAATATAAGTAGAAGATGTAAAAATAATAGCAGGTTAGATAATCCCAAGTATAAAGCAAAAGGCTATATATTTATGTATAAAACTGATTATGATAATTTTATAAATAAATATAATGAATGTACTTGAAAGAGAATATATAGAGGGTGGATTAACAGAGTTATTAACGAATGAATATGATATGAATAAGATTACTGTAATTAAAGACGGAATTGTAGATTCTAATTATATTAGAGTTGTATCTCACGATAAATACGATTGGGATTTTATTGGAGATTGTTCTATAATGAGAAATAGAACTTATAAACTTCAAATTAAAATACATGGTTTTTTAACTTCTAAGTATCATACCATTAAGAAATGGGAAGTCGATGTTGACGATGCAGCTGAAGATGAACTTGCTAAAAATGAAGCTGTTGAGTTACTTAATAACATTATTAATCCTTATAAAAATGGCAACGTTTAATGATGCTTTTAAAAAATTAGTTAAAACTGAAGGTTCTTATGTTTGTGATAGCGATGATTCTGGTGGAGAAACATATCGTGGTATAAGTCGAAGATATAATCCTAAATGGGAAGGATGGAATATTATTGATAATTATAAACGTAGTTATCGTGGTAAACCATTATCTAAAGTTCTTGATGCTGATGATAAACTTCAGGATTATGTAAAAGAACTTTATAAAAATAACTATTGGGATGTATTTGAACTTGATGAAATCCCAAGTCAGATTATTGCTTATCAAATGTTTGATACTTGTGTTAATTGTGGTGAAGCCGCAGCTATTAGATTTGCTCAAACATCTTTAGGTGAAAGAGTTGATGGTCGTTGGACTTTAAGTCTTTTACATAAATTAGCTGCTATTCATTCTTAAAAATATCAATAGAGTCATGAAGAAATTATTAGTAGGAGTAGTGTTTTTGTCAATAGTTAATTTTGTATTATTAGTACTAATATATGGTGATTGTCACTTGGAAATAGATGGATTTGTTTTGCCTAGTAAATGTGATACTTCTGTTAATAAAGTTCGGATTGACTCTATTGAATATATAATTAGAATCAAAGATAGTATAGTTAATAGAATTAAATACAATGAAAAAGAATATACTAAGAAAATTGATGCTCTTGATGATGATGCTAATGTTAAGCTATTCAAAGAGTTGGTGTCAAAGTAGTTCCTCTCCTACGGGCGGTCGAACTGATTCTGTTTTGATTAGTATTGATTATATTAAACTTGCAAATAAGAAATTGATTGAAGGTATTAGTAGTAAAAAGATTGTTAGTATTCAGGATAGTGTGATTGCTCTTCAATCAAAAAAGTATGCTGAACTTGAGGCTGAAGTTAGCATACTTCAGACCAAACTTTACGATGCTCATGGTTGTAATGTTAAACTAACGAAAGAAGTGGATAGTCAAAAAAGTAAAGTTAGGTTTTTAGGCGGGACTGCTCTAGCGAGTACTCTCGCCTTTCTTCTTTGTATTATTTTTAATTAATATCATATGGCTAAAGTTTATCCTTTTCTTGAATTTATAAATGAAGATAAAAGTAGGTATAAGACTGCTAGTGAGGCTGGTTATTATGACCCTCATAACAATTTTCTTATTGGGGATAGTGGGGGTTTTCTAATGAATATTAGACCTGGCAAATTTGTTAATACTCATTTGTTTCAGGAAATGGCTAATTATTATAAGAAACATAAAAAGTACACTAGTTATAAAGTTGATAGTATTCCTCATAGACAATTAAGACGTAGAGAATGTGAACGCCGTCGTAATGGTTTTAGTGCTCCTTGTTGGCAGAATCTAGATGGTACTATTGAAGATGTTTGGATTACAGGTTCTCATTATAATTTTCTTAATTATACGAGAATGGAAAGAACTGATGAAAGTTCTGTTATTGTAACTAAACATAATGCTACTGCTAAGAAACATTATGACTTTCCAAGTTTTATTGATGCTCAGTTTTGGACTTTTCAAATTATTGAATTTGTTCGTAAGAATGGTTTGCATTTGATTATTGACAAAACTCGTCGTGGTGGTTTCTCTTATATCATGGCAGCAGATAGTGCTAACGAAGTTAATCTTAGTAAGCATAAGGTTGTAATTCATGTTGCTGCTGATAGTAAGTACGTTACTGACCCTGGCGGTCTTAGCGACTTTGCTATTAACAGTTTAAAGTTCTATGAAGAAAAGACTCCGTTTAAGCGTGGTATATTTAGTCCTACTATTAAAGCATTTAAGCTTGGATATCGTATGAAGAATGGTGTTGAAGCTGATGATAGTTGGAGTAGTTCATTACTTAGTGTTAGTGCTAATAATAATCCTGACTGTGCGATTGGTAAGGATGCTGTTACGGTTAAAGTTGAAGAGTTGTCTACAATGCAGAACTTTGATGAGTTTATGACTGTGACTGAACCTACTATGACTGTTGGTACTCGTACTACTGGTACGCTTATGGCTTGGGGTACTGCTACTGCTACTAATATGCAAATATTTGAGCAGAACTTTTATAATCCTAAAGCATATAAGTTTATGCCTTTTGAGAATGTATGGGATATGGATTCTCGCAATGAAGTTTGCGGTTTCTTTAAATCTTATGCTTGGGGTTTGGAAGGTGAAATAGATGGTGTTAAAGGTTTTGATAAAGATGGAAACAGTAATCTCGAAATTGGTCTTGAACTTGCTCGTCGTGAACGAGAAGAAAAGAAAGCAACATCTAAAACATTTGCTGAATATCTTAATTATCTTGGTCAGCGTGCTTTGTTTCCTTCTGAGTCTTTCAGTAGTGCTTCAGAAAATATATTTAGTTCTGAAGTTCTAAATCATTGGGAAGATAGACTTCGTGTTGATAATTCATTTAAGTTTTATATTGACGGTTGGTTATTTGATGACGGTGTAGGTGGAGTTACATTTAAATCAAATGTTCGTATTAGAACTGAAATGCCAGATTTTAAAACTTATGATTGGATTCAAGGTGTTCCAAGAAAAGGTAATGAAGACCCTCATGGTTGTGTTCGTGTTTGGTTTGCTCCTGAACCAGTTGAAGAATGGACTGAAAATGGTAGACGTAAACATATACCTCCTGGTACATATATAGCGATATATGACCCTGTTGGTATTGATAAAGATAAGAAAGAGATTACTAATAGACATTCACATAATAGTATGTTTGTGATTCAGATGCCTAATGAGTATAATGGTTACAAACCTAAGTTATGTGCTGCTTATTATGGTCGTCCTGATAAACTTGAAGAAGCTGATGAAGTATTTCTTAGACTTTGTAAATGGTATAATTGTATTGGCACAGGTCTTGTTGAAGTTAATCGAGGTGAAACTGTTAGTAACTTTAAGAAATGGAAAGCTCTTAAGTATCTTGCTCATGAACCTCTTTATGTATGGGATGCTAATATCAAAGAAAAAGTTAGTTCGACTTATGGTTACAATATTGGTAGTGGTCCTCGTAAACTTGATGGTCTTCGACTTCTTAAAGAGTTTCTTTATACTGAAATTGGTAAGGATGAACATGGTCAGCCTATTTATGTATTTCATCAATTTCCAGATTATCAAACTATTCTTGAGCTTAAGAAATTTAATGCTGAAGGTAATTTTGACCGTGTGTCTAGTTTGATACTTGCAGGTATATATTGGAAGTCTATTGATATTAAAGCTATTAAAGAAATGAGTCATCGTAAGAAAATTACTGAAGATGATTATTATGAAAAAGATGTTATGAATAGAGCTTGGTTTTAACTTATAAATAATAATTGAAGTATGCATAATAATAGAGTAGAATTTCCTAATCAACGGGTTAGTTATTCAAAAAAGCAACAGCCTGATTGGTATGCTAATTGTTGTGATTTTGTTATTGAAGCGGGTATTAACGCTAAAGATAATGATGTTGAAGAAAAATTTAGTATTCTTCATGGTAATATTCCTGATAAATATTATAAGAAAACTTTAAATCCTTATAATTTTACTAAAGATGATTATAAGCGTTATCCTGCAACAATGCGTAATTATGATATCATAAAAGGTATTGTTCGTAGATTTGTAGGTGAGTACATTAAATCTCCTCATGATTTTATTGTAGGAGCTAATAATCCAGAAGTTGTATTTGCTAAAAATGCTAAGCTTCGTCAAGAAGTTATGAAGATTGCTGAACAAGCTATTGCTCAAAAGATTCAACAATCTTATCAAGAATTTCTTGGTCAAGGTGGCGACCCTAATCAATTTAATGCTCAAGAGCAAGTTGATATTGAGGCTTTTATTAAAGAATTTAATGAAAATTTTATTGATGAAATTAGTGCTCAAGGTCAAGATTTGTTAGCAGTTATTGACGATATTACAAATGCTTTTGTACTTTATGCTCGAGCATATTTTGAATTTGTTACATTTGGTGAATGTTATACTTACACCGATATTGATGGTGAAAATCTTATTAAGCGTGTAGTTAGTTGTAGAGATGCTTTTCCAGTTCCAAACGATAGTACTTTTGTTAAAGACTATGATATGTTTGCTGAACGTAGAATGATGACTAAACAACAGATTGTAACTGAGTTTGGTGATTATCTTAGTGATAAAGAAATGGAGCTTCTTAATAGTAGTGATTATTATGGTAGTTATTATAGTAGCGATAAAGCATTGCTTAATTGGGATACTTACATGAAATACTTCGGTGATGTATGTTCTAAATTTAAAGATGATGAACTTAATTCTATCAAAGAATCTGTAAGTAATATTATGGCTCGTGACCGTAATAATAATCTTATTGAAGTATGGCATACTGTTTGGAAAGGTGAAGTCCAACAAGGTATATTGACTTATAATAATGGTGGATTTATTACTACAAGAATTGTTGATGAGTCTTATACATTGAATCTTGAAGCTGGGGATATTTCTATTGAATGGATTTGGGCTCCTCAAATTTATGAGTCTGTTCGTATTGGTACTCGTAATACAGGTATATATCCTTATAAGGCTAGACCTATTGCTTATCAACGTGATGGTCAATTACCATATAACGGTTTGACTGAATTGCTTCCTGGTTATGGTAGATTTAGTATTCTTGATATTGTATTACCTTTCCAAGTATTTAGAAATATTGTTGCATATCATCGTGAAATGGTTATTGCTAAGAATAAGATGAATATTCTTATGATGGCTAAATCATTGCTTGGTAAAAAGCCTGACGATACTATTTATAAGATGGCAGCTGACGGTGTTCTTTACATTGATGATGAAGATGATGCAGGTATGCTTAAAGCACAGCAAGTTCGTGTACTTCAAGCTGATATGAAAGATTATATTGCACAACTTACTGCTCTTATGGATGAAGTTGAACAAGCGGCCATGATAGCTTGTGATATGACTCCTCAACGATATGGTGAAATTGCTACAAGTGCAGGTAAGGGTGTAACTGATGAGGCTATCATGCGTGGTAGTATGGGTTCAGTTATCATTGAGTTTATGTTTGATAATATGCGTAAAGAAGATTATCAACGGGACCTTGATTATACTAAACTTGCATGGATTGATGGTCTTAATACATCTTATAAGACTGCTGATGGTCAAATTAGATATATGAGCCTTGATGTTAATAACCATGTATTTGCTGATTATGTTATTGCTGCAAAGATATCTGTTAAAGAGAAAGAAAAACTTGAACAATATCGTCAATTAGCATTTAGTGCTGCTCAGAATGGTAACATGGATATGGCTAATGCTGCTATTCGTGGTGAAAACGTGGCACAGATTGCTAAACTTATTGATAAGTTCCAAGATGTTCAACGTCAACATGAACTTCAACTTGAACAAGTTGCTCAACAAACTGAACAACTTAGACAAGAAGCTGAAATGCAAAAGATTGCTATGAAGGGTGAACAAGATAGAGAAACTCTTCGTCTTGAAAAATATCTTGATGGTCAAATTGAAGCTATGAAAGCTAATGCTAATATTATGAGTTTCGATAATGGTTTGAGTGAAACTGAAAAGAATCAAGCAGAAGAACGTATGGAAGCTGCTAGAAATAATATCGAAATGATGAAAGTAAATGTTCAACGTGAACAGATTGCGAGTCAAGAACGTATTAAGAATAAAGAAATAGCTGCAAAACTTTATGATAGCGATAATAAATTAAAGATTGCGAGAGCTAATAAGAATAGACATGATAAATAACTTGCTTGTTTTAATCTAAATATGGCCAAGGCTGGTACTGCTTGTGAAAGTGGTATCAGCCGTTTTCAATTTTTCTTGACACGCAAATTTGGCGGTTTCCGCCTTAATGTGCTGACTTACTGCAAAGTGGATGACTAGATAAGCGGCTTAATTTTGAGCCGACACAGGCAAAAAGAAGTATATCAGCGAGGATGTTCGGACGTTGTTTAGCAATAGTAATAACATGAAGCGAGAAGAAATAATAGTTAAAAAGAACTCAATGTTCTTGACTATGGTAATTTTATGGATTATATTTGTACTCATAATCATATAAATAAATAAAGAATATGGATGAAGATTTTGGTTTCGGTGGTGGTACAGAAGTAGGCGGAACTACTACCACACAAGAAGAAAAAACTGATTTGGATACTGGTAGTGTAGGTATTGAAGGTAAGACTAACATTGATGATAACAATGGAGGTGAAACTAAAAATACTGAAACAGGTGACGGTGGTAAAGGTGAAACACCCCCTACGGGCGGTCAAGAAGAATCGACTTTATCTGCTGGAGATTCTATTGAACTTGACGGTGTTACTTATACAGTAAATGAAAATGGTGACTTAGTTGATGAAAAAGGTGAAGTCTTTAAGGCTAAGTCAGAAGTTGAAGCTTTTCTTAAAGAATATACTGCGGAAGACGCTAATGAAGTTCCTGAAATTAATGTTGCTGATATTCAGAAATTAGTTGGTGTTGATGTAGTTGACGAAAAAGGAAAAGCTATTTCTTTTGAAAATACTCCACAAGGAGTTGCAGAATATATTAATTCTGTTCTTGATTTGAAGAAAGCTGAGTTTGCTCAAGCTGGTATTAATAAATTGATTGAAGATTATCCTGTATTGAATGATTTTCTTAATTATTATATCGCTAACGGCAATTCGTATGAAGGCTTTGGTGAAATGAAAGACAGAAGTGGTATTCAAATTGATGATACCAACGAATCTCAACAGATTGCTATTGTTCGTGAAGCATGGAAGGAGTTTGGTAAGCGTGGTAATGTTGATAAGTATATTGCCTATCTTAAAGATAGTGGTCAATTACTTGAAGTCGCTAAAGACGATTTGGCTGCTCTTCAACAAGCCGATGCAGAATATAGAGAACAAAATGCTCAAGCTGCATTACAAGCTCAACAAGAATATGAAGCTCAGGTTGTTGCTTATTGGAAAGATGTCAAGAGTTGTATTGATAAGAGAGAAATCGCAGGATATAAGATTCCTGATGTTATTATTCTCGATAGAGGTGGTAAGCAAGTTTCTGCTACTCCTGACGATTTCTTTAATTATGTTTATCAAGTCGATGAGCAAGGCATGAGCCAATATCAAAGAGAATTGGCTAAGGAAGCTCCTGCTGAAAGAATGAATGATGAACTGCTTAAAGCATATCTGAAATATACTGGTAAATCTTATAATAGTTTGCTTGAAATGGCGGTTGCAAATAAAGAAGTCAAAAAGCTTCGATTAACTGCTAATAAGAATAAGAGTGCTAAAGCTACGATTAAGATTACTAAAGCTGCTAAGACTAATGGTAACTTAGATGGTGAAAATTTTGGTTATTAATTTGAAGTAGTTAAGTTTAATTTTAATTATTAATTTAGTAATGAAAGTATTAAGAAAAATTGCAGAGGGTAAGTTTGAAGATAGAGGTTACTCTAATGAAGAATCTATTGCGCATCTTCAGCTTACAAAGCCTGTTGAAATCAACAGTTTTTTGACTTACAATTATGGTCTTGATGATGACCGTTTCCCATTGTCTTTTATGACTGAAGGTCAAGGTTCTCGTGGTACTAAAGACATTGATACTGTACAATGGACTTGGAAGACTATGGGTCGTATGAAGTTTACTGACTTTGTTACATACTTTAATACAGCTGTTACAAAGCCTGGTTTGAATGGTACTGAATTTGAAGTACACTTCTCTACTCATTGGTTTATTGAACAACATGGTCTTGTTGCTCCTGACGGTGTTACTCAGGTTCGTATTCAGAAAGACCTCGGCGAATCAGCTCACGGTTATGCTTATTTGTTGAGATTGACTAGTCCTAATCCTGATGCTTATGTAGACCCTAAGTGGTTGGCTAAGGGTATGTATTGGTCTATGAGTGCTCCAACAGTTTCTGAATCTTATTCTAAGGGTAATAGAAGTAATTCTATGGGTCCTGGTGGAATGACTTCTCAACTTGAGTTCTATCGTTTCTCTAAGGAAATTGCCGGTAATCTTGCTAACGTAGTTACTCAATACCAATTTGAAAATGGTAATGGTGGTACTTCTAATCTTTGGATTAACGAAGAAATGCGCCAGTTCAACTTGCATATGAGAGTAATGAACGAAGAACGTTTGTGGTTGTCTGAATATAATAGACTTGCTGATGGTACTGTTCCTTTGAAAGACCATGATAATGGTAAGCCTATTTATCGTACTGCTGGTATGTTGGAAATCTGTCGTGAATCTAACTACGATACTTATGGTGAAGTTTTGACTTTGAATAAGTTGGAACGTACTATTGGTGATGTTCTTGATAGAGATACAACTGAAGGTGATAAGAATGTTGTTTTGATGGCTGGTAAGGGCTTCATTCGTGATTTCCAACGTGCTATTGAAAACGATGCTAAGGAAAATGGTTTCATTACTCCTCTTGGTGAAAAGAAGATTCAAGATAACGGTTCTGGTTTGTCTTATGGTCGTTACTTCAATCAGTATAAGACTGTAGATGGTTATACTATTACTGTTAAGAACAATGCTTTCTTCGATAAGGGTACTATCGCTGAAGCTGCTAAGCAGAATGGTATGATTCATCCGAACACAGGTTTGCCTATTACTTCACATCAAGCTTGTCTTATTGATATGAGTTCTTATAAGGGCAATCAGAATGTTCGTATGGTACGTCAGAAGAATCAAGTTTATAAGGCTAAGGTTCTTAAGGGTTTGAGTGATGTTCCTGCATCTTGGGGTGTACCTGATACTAACTTTATTGCTACTGAAATTGACCATAGCCGTTATGAAGTTAAGGGTTCTATGGGCTTGCAAGTAGACAATACTTCTAAGATGATGTTGTTGAAGTGCGTATTGTAATCAAATAAATTTAAGATAATATGGAATTTAATGGTAAAGGTAATACTAAGGCTGCCGAAGCAGCTAAGCCTGTAGAAGAAACCGTAGCTCCTAATGTAAGTCAAGAAGCAAATCAAGACCCAGATTTGGATATGGCTTATGTAGATAGACGTTCTGTTACTATTTCTCTTGTTTCTAATTATTCTCTTTATCGTAAAGTAAACGATAAATCGTTGCCTAAGCGAAGAGATGTTATTGGTTCAAGCATTACTAGTTCTAGAACATTGTCTGCTAACAAAGCTGAAATTGAAGCTTACTTTCCAAATATAATTGGTCTGGCTCCTAATAACGAAAACTTTATTACACGAGTTAAAGCATGGCTCAATAATATTAGTGTTCCAGTAGATGAACTTGGTAAGACATTTGATACTTCTTTTAGATATAATCGAAAGAGAGATTATCTTATGTTTAAAGCTAAGGAAGATAAAATCAATGAGGAATATGCTAGTGTAAACCGTCAAGATACCGTTGCACTTCATGAAGCTCTTGAAAGAAAGCTCAATGATTTGACTCTTCTTGAAAGTGAGAAACACAAGTACGGTACTCCTATTAATGTAGCTGATTATTTGATGTATCGTCATTGTTTGCTTTATAAGCATATTGCTAAAGATACTGCTTTTATTAACAATGACCCTAATGTAAGATTTTATTTCAAAGATGATAAGCGTGAAGCTGATTTGCAAGCTAAGCTTCGTCTTGAACTCAATAACGCTAAAACAAATTATGTCAAGATTGTTGGTAATGGCGAATTGTTTAATGCTGTCTTTACACAATATTGTGTAGCTAATAACATTCCAGTTACTGTTGGTGCAAATATGTCTGATATTGATAAACAGAATCATCTTGATAAATATTCTATTCAAGAACCTGTTAAATTCAATAAGATTTGCAGTGATAAAGATTTGACTATTAAAGCATTTATTGAAAATCTTATTGCTCGTAATGAACTTAATCGAGCAACTCATAATCAGAATATTACTACGTTTGACGGAGAATTTATTGGTGCTAATGTTAAGGAAGCAGTAGCTTGGTTTAAGAACCCTGCTAACTCTGCTAGAGTTGATGCTTGGAAGAATAAACTTAAACATATTTGATTATGATAATCGAGGAGATGCACGTTACGTTCAGAGAGCTAGCACAACAAATGGGTATGCAGACTGTGCGTGCTATTCTCCCTGAAAATATTGATATTTGTTTAAGAGTTGCTATTAATGATTTTGTTAAAGATTTGATTCAGAGTAGCGTTGGTGTTTATCCGTACAATGCTAAGGTTATTAAGCATAATGCTAACGTTGCTCCTATAAATGGTTTAAGAACATTATATAGAAAAGAGATTATTGAAGGGAGTCAATTATCAGGTGATGGTACTGAAGTTTCTCCATTTAGTCTATCTATTAATAATGATTCTGTAATGATTTATACAGGTCTTAAACTTAGTTATGATGGCAATACATTATACGATTGTAGAATTGTTGAGGTTGAAAATTTAGGTCAAACTCTTCGAGATTTCTGTAATCGTCCTACGAAAGATGCTCCTATTTGTACTATCAAAGGTGATGCAACAATGTCCTTCGATATAATTACTGGTCGTAATGTTCAAGCTAAACCTAAATTGATTCAGTATTTATATATTGCAAAACCTGCGGAAGTATATTATGATGAATTTGATAGTAGTAACAATGTTAATTGTGATTTACCTGATTATACACATTGGGATATTGTTAAATCAGCTGTCAATGTTTATCTTAATTCTATAGGAGCTAATCGTAGTACCAATAAAAATAATGATTAACGTATTAATTTAAAATAGAATATGAGACAATTTTTACTTGCTGCTAGCGCTGCTTATCCGTCAGCTCTTCCACTTAAAGCTGGTGAATTTGCTGTAACTACTTTGGTTGACGGTGTAGAAACTATTAGCGCAAATGGAGCAGACGTTAAAGATACTTTCTATCTTAATTTGAAGAAAGCTTCTGGTGATACTGTAGTTCTTCCTGCTTATAAGTATCATTTTTCATTTGAAAAGTCTGTATATGAAGCAGGTTCTGTTTATACTGGTGAAGTTACTATTGCTGACCCAGATGTAGATGGTCATTTTACTTTGATTCTTTTCAAGAAAGGTTTGCAGTTTAATGAACGTAATCGTTGGACTTCTACTATTCCTGTTAAGGTTGGTGAAAAGGGTGCAGACATTGCAGCTAAGTTGGCTAAGTATTTTGAAGCTAATGCAAAGAACCTTAATATTGAAGTTGCTGTAGCTGAAGGTAAGATTACTATTACTGGTCTTAATAAGGGTGAAGATTTCACTTTGAAGGGTGCAGATGATTTGTTGGGTATAGCAGTTACAGAAACTGCCGCTACTGCTCCATTGAATGATGCTGCTTACATTTCAGATTTGGCTAGTAAGGCTGCTGCTGATGCAGGTTATCTCCATACTTATTATGAATTGGATGTTAATCCTGGTTATCCTCTTAATCCGTTGGCACAGAATGATAAGGCTGATACAGGTTTTACTGTATTTACTATGCGTTTCGCTGTTCCACGTCAGGTTAAGACTCGTGACGAAGTAGTACATCAAATTGTTCAAGTAGCTTTCCCAACAGGTGCTGGTGCTATTGCTACAGTTGAATCTATTTTGAATAAGATTGCTAGTGCTGACTAAAGCTCTCCAAAACTAAACTTTTTAAATAATGCAAAGGACTGTTGGTATTAATATTATTAGTATCGATAGTCCTTTTCTTGTATAAACTATGGACATAATTGGAGAGGCTTTTAAACAAGGTCTTATACCTGGTGTAGTAATAGCTGTTGTTTACATTGTTGAGAAAATATTAGCAGCCCGTAGGAGAGACCCTCTTACAGATATTGCTAAATTACTAAATATTGTAACTAAGGATATTATTGATAAAGACAGGGAACGCTCAAAAGCTGCTGTTGATATTATTTTCAATAATGAAGCAAGAGAACTTGCTAAGTTTGTTCAATCTACTATTATAAATAATAACATTGATGCTAATCGTGAACAAATATCTAATAATGCTAAATATTTAATTAATAGTGTTTATTATAATACTTATGCTAAATTAAATATGTATAGAGGCACAGATGATTATTTAGGTAATTATATGGAAGATAGATGGCGTGATGATTTATATCAAGATATAATGGAAATTATATATAATAAAAATATTGAACCTACTAAGAGAATACTTGCTTATAACAACAGAATTGATATTAGAGTTAAAGATTATTCTTCATATATAATTAATAATGCTTTTTAATCTATGGATAAAACAATGTTTGAAAATATAGCCGTAGATGCTCTTTGTGAAAAAGGTTATAATATGGCTAGAAGATTAGATATGGGATTCTCCCCTACGGGCTGTGAAGAACAATCGCTTAGTGTTGCTGTTTTGATTTATCATTGTTCATGTAATAATGTTATGTTTAGTGAAGATAAATTTGACATTATGAATAATATTTTAAATAGTATTTAAAATGGATGTACCTAAATGGAATAGAGTCTATGTCAAAGCTCCTGAGCCTGGTGTAGAAATTAATCCTGATTTTGTATATATGAGTATTCCTAGAGAATATATGTGTACTTATATCAGACTTCTTAATATGGTTTCGGATATTGGCAAAAGACTGCTTGATGATTGTAACGCTACTTGTAAAGGAGATGGTAAAAATGTAATGAATTGTTGGAATATGTTTCAAAGCGCTATTGCTTGTTATAATATAGGCAAAGCCGAAGAAGCTAATTTCCTTATTAATTATATTGAAAAACAAGTTTATAATTTATATTCAACTATGGGTATTAGTTATAATCAAAGTTTTGAAATACCAGTTACAGAAGATGGTACTGTAAAAGCTCTTTGTACTTGTGGTGAAGAAATAAAAATTGTTATTGATGAAAAAGACAATGCCGCTTATGAAGATTATGTATTACATAAAGATGACGGCAAAGTATTTGTTAAATCTAATGAATAAGATATTTAAAGTTATGGAAGGACCTATTAAACAATTATATGAAAAAGATGGGGCTGAATTTAAGCCTATAAGAGCTTGTGATTGTACAAATCAAGGTGGCAATGGCGGTAACAATGATAATGATGACAATGGTGGTAACGGCGGTGGCGATAATAATGGAGGCGGTAGCGGCTTGCCTAGTTCTATTTCTGCTGTTGCTTCAGCATACGAATCTAATACAGTTAAAGCTGATGCTAACGTAAATCCTGAAACAGGTGTATTTACATTTAATTTTGGTTTGGTTAGAGGTAAAGATGGTAAGGATGGTAGAGATGGTAAAGATGGGGACACTCCTGTGGCACATCGTTCTGTAATGGTATTTAAAACTTATATACCTACAGCTGATAAACCTACTCCTGATTATCCTTCTGGAGGTTCTTGGGATGTTGTAACAGATACAATTATTTATCCTTCTGGATGGGGAAATACAGATAATATTGAAAAACCTGTATGGATGTCTACTGGAGAATTTACATCCACAAGCCCTAATAATCCTACATGGTCAAAACCTATTTGTATTAGTGGAGAAGATGGTTCTGATGGCACAGATGGCGTTAGTAGAGAGTTTATTTATAAACGTACTGCTACAGATTTAGATGTTCCAGAAACCCCACCTAGTGTAAACATTACAGATAAAGTTCCAGAAGAATATGGTTGGAGCGATAGACCTCAAGGTATTAATGAAAAGGAATACCATGTTGAATGGGTTTGTACTAGAAAAAAGGATGAACAAGGTAATTGGGGTCCTTGGGAAGGTCCTGTTATTTGGTCTAAATGGGGAGTAAATGGTAAAGATGGAGATGGTGTAGAATATATTTATAAAAGAAATAATGGAGAAGTTTTGGCTAATCCTACACCAGCTGATACATCTACAGACGAGTATCAAGGTAAAGGCGATTATTTAAATAAAGAATATGTTCCTACACATCTTGGTTGGACTGATGAGCCGAAAGGTGTATCATCTACTAATACGCATGAATGGGTTTGTGTTCGTAAACAAAAAAATGGAGTATGGCAACCATTTAGTGACCCTGCTCTTTGGTCTAATTATGGGGCTTCTGGCGATAATGGGGTAAATGGTATTAGTATTCGAACCATGTATGCTAAAACCAGTGGTACTGATGATGTCCCTAGCTTTGTTAAAGATAATATTAACCCTGGAAGTAATTGGAGTATTGCTATACCTAGATTTGATTCAGATGAAGCTCTTTGGTATATAACAGCTTATGTAACATATGATAATAAACTAGCAACAGTTCAATTAGATGATGGTACTATTGTTAATGGATGGCAAGGTCCTATTATAGCAAATGGTGTAGAAGGTAAAGCTGGTAGTCCTCCTAATTATAAAACTACAGTTTTTGCATTATCTTCTTCTAGACCTGAAAAGCCTAAGAGCGATGACCCTAAGAATCCTGGAACTTCTAGTAATGCTACTGGTGGTACTGTAACTTGGGTGGATTATCCAAATTCTGTTCCAACAGGTGAATTACAATGGTGGCAATGTACGGGTTTAGTTAATGGTATTACAGATATGATTGCTACAGATGACAATGGTGATTTATGTTGGGGCGTTGTATTAAATGTAAATGGTAAAGACGGTGTTGCACAAGATGGTAAAGTATATCAAATGCGTTTTAGAACTCATTCTTCTAAAACTATTACTAGTCCAACTGTTTTATTACCTGATTCTGAAAGAAAGAGTGTAGCTCCTAAAAATTGGTATTTACCTGCTGAAATGCCTAAGACTACTTCAGAGAAACCATATATGTGGGAAATTATTGCTCTGTTTAATCCTGATGGTACTATTAACGGTGAATGGTGTGACCCATTTTGTATAACTGGTGAACAAGGTCCTCAAGGCGAACCTGGTCCTGCAGGTCCTATTGGTCCTATTGGTCCTCAAGGTATTTCAGGTATACCTGGTGTTGCGATAGCTGCTAAATATTGTTTGGGTAAAGAAGATACATATAATGCTACATATAATTCTACAGTTGCTGATGATTTAGACCCAGTAGAATACGGTTGGTCAAATGTAATACCTAAGGTTACAAAAGATAATCCTTATGTTTGGACAATTCAAACTAAATATGTATATGAAAGACAAGTTGTTAATGGCGAAGAAACGTTTGTTAAAAAACTTGAAGAACCTTGGTGTGAACCATTTAGACTTAGTGGTATAAACGGTATTGGTACAAAAGGAGTCGGTATTTCTAGTGTAGATGAATATTATTTAGTAAGTGACAAAAATATAGGTGTTACTGTTGATACATATGGTTGGGTTAAAAATAAAATTCCTCCTTTTGAAGGAAATAAAATTTATTTATGGAATTATGAAGTTATTAATTATGATAATGAAACTGCTGCCGACCCAACAGAACCTGCAATTATAGGTACTCAAGGTGCTAACGGTAGAGGTATTGTTTCTATTACAGAAAAATATGCAGCTAATGATGACCCTGTCAATTATCCTAATAAAGTAAGCGCTTTATGGAAAGATAAAGCTTCAGAAGCTCAAGTGTCTGAAAGCAAACCTTATCTTTGGAATTGGGAGCATATTCTATATACTGATGCAACGTATGATGATTTTTTTGCTGTAATTGGCACTATGGGTGTTAGTGGAGCGCCTGGTGGTCCTGGACAAATTATATATCCTGCAGGTATTTATAATCCTAATGCTATTTATACTTGTACAGATAAAAAAGCTCCTTATGTTTATGACCCAAGGTATGAAAACTTTTATGTTATGAATTATATTGGCACTTGGAATGGTAAAGACCATCCTAATATTACTCCTGGAGACGATTATAGCAAAAATGATGGAGAATATTGGATGCTTATGGAAGCATTTGATGCCATATATGCTAACATTGGGGTATTTGGTAACGCTCTTGTTGGTAGTGCAGTATTTAATGGTAATTATATTTTTAGCCAACAAGGTATAAAAGCTAATGGAACTGCTAGTACAAATTATCAAGATTTTAACAGAGAAGACCCATTTAATAGCAGTAATGCATTTAGACCTAATTGGTGTGCTAATCTTTTGACTGGCGAGCAATGGTTTAGTGCTGGTAAAATTTATTTTGGTGTAGGTGGTTCTGGTTATTTAAAAGGTGATTTAGTTGCAGATGTATTTACTCCGCTGCTATTTACAGAAGATGAAAATAGAGCTTTTATTCTATCTAAGATTCCTGAAAATGCTGGAAAGAATTTTACTATACCTTATATTTATTCTAGTAGAACGGCTATTCAATTTACTTTTACTACTGAAAACTCAACTGATAAAATAGTATATACTGATAGAGAAGGTAATACTACAGTAAAAACTGGAACTTTAAGTATTACTCCTTCTGGTACATTATGGGATATTGGCGGCATAGGTTATATTGATTGTTATGGTGTTGGTAATAAATGGCATTTAATTGAACGAAGCGTTAAAGTTCCTACTATTAAATTTGTAAATAGTCTTCCTAGTGAAGGAATTGAAGGTATAATATATGTATTAATTTAATTTATTATGAGTAATATATTTGATACTTATTGGATTAGAACTAATAGAATATATGGTAAAAAAGAAACTGATAATTCTATAATGCCTGCTAAAGGAGTTTTTAGATGGGAACAAAATAAATTTGTTCCTGTCGAAAAAATGTGTGTAGGAAATGCAGATAAAGAATTCGTTGAAGTTTGGCATGCAACTCCGTCAGAATATGAATTTGAAATTAAACCTCAATATAATTTTCAAACTATTCCTTATAGTGGAGGTCTATTTGAATGTTTTGTAATAAATTCAAAAAATGCGGGTTTCTTAACTTTTGGTAGAGATAATATTCAAATATTAGGTTATAATGAAACAGGTGTTCCTCCAGTAGGTTTATCTGTGGCAGATGTTATTTTTGATGATGTTTTATATGAACAACATAAACATGTTGTTACATTTAGATTTACTAAGAATACTACAAGTTCTGCTAAATATTGGACTGTTAAATTTACTCAACCCGAAAGCGGTAATGAACTAACATTGAATTGTATTCAAGCTGCCAAACCTTCTGGTGGAGGTGGAGGCGGAGGAGATGCTTCATCTGTAACAGCTAATATCCAACAAGCATATAGGTCAGATAGTGAGATTCATTATTTTATTACTTTTGAAGGAATAGAATCTTACTTAGACTATATTACTGTAGAAGTAAATGATAACTATGAAGGTGACGGAAATATTTATGGAGAACCTGTTACACATGAAACTATTATTCCTAATGATTCAGCTACTGGGCATATAATAGTGTATGACCAAATAGCACCTTTATATATCATTGTAAGAGATAGTTCTAATAAAGTAATTGGTTCACAAATTATTGAATAATATGACTAATATATGTTCTAAATCCGATAAACGTCTTATTGTTGAATGTGATGTAGGCGGTAAGACTGCTAATTTTCTTATTGATACCGGTGCTAGTTTAGGTCTTATTGATGACAATCAACGTAAGAAATATAACCTTATTGTTGGTAGAAATTACAATGGGACTATAATTGGTGCTGGTGGCGAACTCAACAATCCTCGTATGTGTGATACTTTTGTTAAATTAAAAGATAAAACTATTACACAGTTTATCCTTACGGATATTAGTGGTATTGTTGATAGTATCAAAAGAGAAACTGGTATTAAAATTCTAGGTATTATTGGACTTCCTCAAATGAAGTTTGCTGGTATTCAGATTGATACTAATGATAGCATGATAATGCTAGAATAGGTAAGATAAATATTGTGATACATACTCTACGGGCTGTCTAGCTTAGTCAAATTTGATTGTTCTAGTACCCCCGTAGAGGAATGTACACATATAGCATTTACTTCTCGCAAATCGTTTTATTTCGAGTCAAATTGTAACAAATTAAATAAACAATACTATGGATAGTAAAAGAATTAGAGTTATTGTAAAAGATATTCTTGATAGGTATCCATTATTGGAAGATGATAGAATTAAACTTGCTGATTTCCTTGCAGGTGCTTACAATAGTGGCGGCGGTGGAGGAACTCAAGAAAGTTTAAAGTTAGGCATAACTAAAGGAACCGCTTATGAAGGTAGTTCTGGTGAAAGTAATAGATTAGCTATTGAGAAACTTAATCGTGTTATTGTTACTAATGGTAACGGTGATAAGTTTTTAGCTGATAATGGAAAATACATTCAAGTTAAAGCTGGTATAGATTCTATTCCAAAGGCTAATAATACAACTATTGGTGGTATATTGATAGGTTATAAAATTAATGATAAGAATTATCCTATTGAAGTTGATGAACAAGGTAGAGCTTTTGTTAAAGTACCTTGGACAGATAATAATGATAACACTACATATGAACAAGCCACATCTGATGTATTAGGTCTGATTAAAATAGGATATGCTATTAATGATAAGAATTATCCTGTTGAGTTAGATAGTGATGGTAAAGCTTATGTTAATGTACCGTGGACAGATAATGATACTACATATAGTATAGCTACTCAATCTGAAGATGGTCTTATGAGTAAAGAAGATAAGACTAAATTAGATGGTTTAACAGGTGCTTATGTTAAGATTCTTACAGCTGCACAATATAAGGCTATGAAAGACGAAGGTAGTCTTCTTAACGATACTGTATATTATATTAAAGGATAATCTATGGCTGATATAAACAATATAAAAGTAGGAGCGGATAATCCTGACCTTATAATGTTTGATAACTACCATACTGAACTTACCGATTATAGATATGATTTTAGAACATTTGAATTAAATAATGAAGCTCTTCATGATGTAGAGATACTTAATGATAAGTTAATTATTAAGAAATTTAAACCTAATGTTTGGATTATTAGAAGTCCTAAATATAGTAGTTTATCGGAATTATGTGAATCTACTAAAGGTCTTTATGTTGGTGTTGAAGGTTTAAATAATCATAATACTTTATTTAATTCTAATTACAGTCATCATTCTGTTGTAGGCGGAAGTGGTGGTACTTTTGGTCATATTAGAGGTTTAGGAATATTTCCTTTCTCAGATGTTATTAATGGCTGGCAATTGACTAGTTATGGTCAATATGCTAAGAATAGAGGCGAACTTCCGTTTAGTGCTTATGTATGGGATTCATTAACTTTAGAGGATGGGACTAAAGTACAAGTTGGTTCTGAAGGTATATTTAGAGGAGATTGGGGAGCAGGATATAATGGTTATGGTAAAATAACTGATGGAATATATAAAAAGGTTATTCCTGATTATACTACTTTTCCAACACCTTATGAAACATTATATTTAAGTATAGGATTATATACAGGTAAAGCTATTAGCTTTGATGCTTGGAATTGTGAAAATAAGGTTAATTCTTTAAAGATGACCGTTTCACAAAGAAATGCTGCTGATGGTAGTACTAAATCAGCTTATTGCTATTCTAACTTTGGAACTATAAAAATTAAAGTTAGTGGTTTAACTTCTGGTGATAGACTAGAATATGGTAACGGAGTAATAGAAGCAAGTAGTAAAAGTATTACAGCTGACGGAGAGTATAGTATTAGCTATGGTGAGGGACATGGGTTTATCCTCTACGGGGGGTCTGAAGTTGTCAATCCTGTCACTATTGAACTTATTGATAATCCTTATTTAGATAATAATGGTTTAATTGATATAACAGATTCACCAATTACAGTTTCTCTTATTAATAATAATGGTATTAACTTGCCTTCTGTTGAATGTTGGGATGCTTATTTAGCAGATACTCAAATTTATCATAGAGATAAGACTATTGAAAATTGTTGGAAAAAGTATAATCTTGCAACTCCATTAGGTTGGAATCTTCATAGAAATGTTTTAGGTACGGCTAATGGTTTAAAATGGGTTACTCCTTTTAAGTTTGTTGTAAATAAAGTTTATACTGATGGTGTTTCTATATTAAGAAGTATTACAGCTAGAACTACTTATTGGAATCTTTCATTTAAAGGTTTTAAAGTTAAAGTAGATGGTAAACCTGATGATGTAATAGTTAGAGTTCAAAGACTGTTTACTAATGTAACAACTTCTGAGGATATTACTATTACATTGAATAATGGTATAAATGAAATACCTGCCTTTGCTAAAACTTTATATTCTATAAATAGTTCTGTAGATATTGTTGCTACGGAATGTAAAATAACTGTTATTTCTAGTTCTAATAAAGACACCAATTTTGATATTGAAATTATTCCAGAGTATGGTGATAGTCTTATTGTAAATACTAATCTTTGGAGTAATATTATAGCTAAACTTCATATACCAACGGTTGTTGATATAACTGATAATGTTATGAAAAATACCAAATGGCAAATGGTTCCTCATAATCCTGAATTATGGGATATTATTAAGGATTGGTATAATAATAACATAGGAGTTAATGCTAACTTTATGGGAGGTAATATTTTTAATGGAGCAGATGTTGATGAAATAACTATTAAACTTCCGAATGATAGTTTTTGTTTTGGTGAAGATAATTTTTCTAATTCTAAAATTGAAACTATTAATTTTGTTCAAAGTAGTGAATCTTCGCATTTTTCTGCTCCTCAAAGATTATTAAGAAGTGCTAATCATCTTAAGAATATTAATATAGTTTGGGCTAACCCTGACAATCCTAATAATTGGTTGTGTGGAGCTAATACTATTGTAGATGGTATGAGTTCTCTGTATATGGAAACTTATCCCGAACGATTTATTAATTGGTATCATTATAGAAGTAATATTCTTAGTGAAACTTATCCTTGTACTTTATTTCAATATGCTTTTAATTATAGTGCAGGCCTAGTAACTATTCCTTCTTATCCAGGTACCGAAGATGAAAATACTATTGTGACTCATAGAGGCCCTGAAAGAGCTTTTTATGGTTGTAGTTCTTTAGTTACTGTTGGTCCAATTCTTGATTTAAGATTAGCTATTCCTGGTAGTTCTAGTAATATTTTCCATGATTGTAATAAACTAGAACAACTTAGAATTAAGAATCTTAGTCATGGTAATTGGAATTTTGATGGTGTAAGTAGAAATGGTGTTTATCATGGTACATTGAAATCACTTAATAGTGAATCTGTGGCTTATTTATTTAATAATCTTGCTGATTTAACTACTAGTGATTCTAGTAAACATGAAGATACTATTGATAAGAGTTTTAAGAATTGGTCATCTAATTATAAAAACTCTGCTGATAGAACTCCTGATTGGGATTATAATTTAACAATTATTACTAGATTTAGTTGTAAGAAACGATATACTAATGTTGATGAAGCAGATTTTATTGTTTCTACTAATGCTGCTTTAAGTAATATGGCAGTTAGAGTCGATGGTTTGCAAGAAGGTGATAGTGTTGTATTTGTAGATGATTCTGGAAATATTAATACTACTTGGACAGCAAATGGTGTTAAATCTATTAGTAAAGATAGCGGTGTTGTAACAGGTTTTAAACTTATTAGTAATAATGTTGATGCTACTGATGTAGTTACTATTACTATTGAGAACGGACTTGATTATACCAATCCTAGAGTTTCTAGTGCTAGTATTTATTGTCCTACTGAATGGGCAGATAAAGTTACATCTGATATGGCATCCCAAGCCAATTTGAAAGGCTGGAATGTGTATGTCGGAGAGGTCAAATTATAACTTTTGGGCTTGCGTGGGCGACTTTTAATGTGTTCGTGAAGTAGTCTACATCAAATTAATAACCTAGCCCACAGAGCCTAAAATTAAGTCAAACATTAAAAAGTTAAAAGAATATGTATAAACTTAGTGATAATATTGAACAAAAACGTAAGATTCTAAGTAATTTTCCAATTACTAGAGAAGATAGAAATAAAACTTTAGTTGGTTCTATGAATTCATCTAGTGGAGGAGGTGCTGATGGAACATTTACTTATAAATCTAGAAAGGTAGTTTGGGAAATAAGTCAAATAAATGATACTGTTTCTATTTTTTTAGCTGTTGCTGCAAATACACCTCTTTATTCTGTAACCAATAGACCTACTAACTATCCAAATAAATATTATGGTATAAGTTCCAATTCTGGCTTATTACAAATAGTTAATAATATTGAGTCAGGAAATGATTCATTACCGTTATATATAGAAGAAAGTGAAGGTAATTATAATATTAAAAGTGGCTCATTAGAGTTTCAATCTAATGGTGACTTGTTAGACGGTTGGATAAAATATGTTCTATCTACGACTAATAATAATAGTCAAATGCCTACAAGGGAGGAAGTTATACAAGCTTTTGAAACTTTTGGTATTAAACAAATACCTTATGAAGATTATATTAATTTTAATATACGTACAGAACATGGTAGTCTAACTCTTAAAAATTAAACTATTAATAATATGAGAAATCTAAACAATATTTTTAAAACTAATAATCGTCAAGCTCAACGCAGAGTTTTAGATAAGTTCGATATTAGTAAAGAAGATAAGAATAAAACTTTGAATGAATTAAATAATTCAAATGGGGGGGGTAGTGTAAGTAAATATGCTCCTAGATATTTTAAGATAGATTGGGATAAAGCTACTGATGGTTGGAAATATATACTTACATTAGGTGATGCTAAAAACGGTAATTTTGATAATCTTTATATTTTTATAGGGAGTACATGTAAACAGTTTATTAATCTAGAGGGTAAAAAAGATATTCTTATTACGGCATATCCTAGTATTAATTTATCAGAATATTCTATAAGTGAATTTAGTTATAATCCTATATATGTACCTCAAGATATTAAAGACTCCTATAATATACCAATTAAAATTGGATTTTATTCATTTGAAGATGTTGTAGAATATATGCCTATGATATTAGAAGCTTTACTTAGTAAATCACTTACTCTATCTATGGAAGGTATTACTGAAATAACTGAAGATGAATATTATAAAATAGATTAAATTATGAAAACAATTAAAGATATACTTAAAGCTGATAATTATGAACAGCGTAGAAGAATAGCTAATAATTTAGCTATTAGTCGAGAAGATAAAAATGCGTTGATTGCTAATGAATCAAATGGGGGAGGTGATAATGAAGAACTAGTTTATTATAAAACTAATAGAAGTCAGGTAAATCTTCAAAGTATGCAAATTATGGCGATTGTTCCAGTTGTAAAATTTATTGCAACTTCACCAGATAATATAGATGGTGAAGAAATATTTGTTCCACAATTACTTTTATTAAATGGATATGGTGATGGCAGATATCTTGCTGGATTTGCTATTAGCAAAAAGAGTATTTATACTGTATTTGAAGGGCTGCGGTGTTTAACAAGTGGTACTATAGAAGAAAGAACAAATGATATAATTAATTATGCTATAACAAATAAACTTATTTCTAACGAAGATGCCCCTGCTATTAAAGAACAAATGTTAGTTCCGTTTAATGAATATTGTACTCAATGTACTAAAGAAGAATATGAATCTTTAATAACTATTAAACCTGAATAAATTATGAATAGAACATTAAATCAATTAATTAATCAGCTTCATCTTGACCCTAAGAAAGAAGCTGCTGTTAGAAAGATAGTATACACTGCCATAAGTAATAATCAAAGTGGTGGTAGTAACTCTGGCGGTTATACCGATATGATGGTTCTTAATACTAGTGATAATGCAGTTCTTACAGAAGAACAATTTAATGAAATTGAAGAAAGAGTTAAAAATGGTTATTTATTTGAACTACAGTATGATGAACCTGATGGTACTACAACTTATTATAGTCAAGGAATAAAATATAGATTAGATTCTAATAACTGTTGGTATATATTTAATGGTAATTTTAGTGTTGCTACTAAAGATGTTAGTTATAGTGGAGATGTCATATTTATAGCACTTAAACAACCAAATGGATACGCATTTGTTGGTATGCCAGTTAATGATTTGCCTAATTCTGAATTGGCATTTCCTATACTTAAAACTCCTAAATTTTATTATAACGGTGATGGTACTAAATTCCTTTCAGATGATGGTACTTATAAAGAAGTTAGTGGCGGAAGCGGACCTGTTATTATTGAATTATCAATTGGAGAAGAAAGTTTTGAAAGCGCTCAACTAACTGACCAACAAATAGAAGCTTGTAAAAATTCTAATATTAAAATTAAACTTAATTTCCCTGATTATGCTATTATATTAGTTCCTTATTTTTATGAGATTAGAAATGAAACAATACTTCTTTATATAAGAAATGTAAATCATTCTAGTGTTGTTGTTGATGCAACATTTATAATAGATATTAATAATAAAATAATAGAATATACTGGATAATCATATGTATCAATCTAGAATACTTAATAATCGTGGTGTAATGAAAGAATTTGCTAATTAGCAATAGTAATATTCTTAAAACTTAAATAATTGTTAAACAACTGAACATTATACCTCTCATGGTTGTTAATCGGATAAAACTGGTTAAACTATGGGAGGTTATATGTATCTAATTACTGCTAGAACTATTAATAATTATATTAATGGTTGCTTTCAAGAATTTTTGAAAAATAGTTTCAAAATAATTTTGTGTTTTTCAATATTTAGTTATATTTGTGGATGTGATAATAATAGTAATATTAATATTAATAATAACAATATAGATATGGTTAAAGATAATAAAAAGCCTAAACCTAGAAGCAAAGCTCTTACTGGCAATAGTGGTTATACTTATGGTAGAGTACCATACAAACTAGGTGGTTTAAATGAAAGAGTTGTAGACGGAGTTCATTATCGTGATAGAGCTAAAGGTGTAAGATAATATGCTAAAGAAACTACTTATAATATCTCTTAGAGTTATACCTATGACACTTGCTGCTATGGCAGCTATTAATACTATTTTTACGTTTATTGGTCTGCCTACTAATTGGATGCATTATGTTGGTGGTACAAGTGTTCTTACTTTAGCATTTCTATATCTTGCTTCTTATGTGTTTAAATTTTGTGAATATCATCGTATGTTTCTTCATTACGTTGTTGTATGTAATACTATTAACACAATAGACTATTATTATGGACTGCCCGTAGGAGATGAACAATTTATACTCTTACATTTATTATTAATGTTTATTACTATGATAATAGTATTAATATTATTCTTAAAGAAGATATAGTTATATGGGAACTGATGCTTGATTGTCTGTATCCTCTACGGGCTGTGGAAAGTAGTCGAATTAAACTAAATAAATATATGTTTGTAACTAGAGAAGAAGTTAAGGTTTATAATCCTGAGGAGGGTAAAGCCATTAAACTTAGTAAAAACGGTAAAGTTATATCTTATATGGTTGTACCTTATTATGCACTTCCTCAATATGATTTTGAAATAGAAGAAGTTGATATTAGTGAAGCTGAAAAGTATTATGAGCGAGCTAATAACAGACTTAGACGTATGATTAAATGGTTTAAGTGATATGGGTATTGGAGGTTATATAGATAGTATTTTTAATAATACTATAAGTCAATTTGACTTTGGGTATATACTTACAATAAATGTCGCTACTTATATTTTCATTCAAGTTTGGGATAATCTTAATGGAGATAGACTTCTTACTACTTGGCAAAAGAGATTAATGTTGGTCTTAGCTATACTTATTGTGGGTAGTGTTTATAAGTTTGCTCATTATCCTAATGACATTGTTTTATTAAATTCTACTATATTTGCTCCAGTGTCTTGGAGTTGGTTACTTAAGCCTATTCTAACTAAAGTTGGAGTTGGTTATAAGAAGCTTGATGATAGTTTAAGTTGATTTGGTACCCGTCATATTAATGGCGGGTATTTTTATTTAATTATTTAATTGATTGTAACTATGAATGAAATTACCGCTAACATTTTAGCAAGAGAACTTGAAGATGCTGCTAAGAAATTAAGAGCAGGTACTTGTAGTTTAACAGAAGAAGAAGCTATAAATCTTATAGATAGTGTTACTCATATTGAAATGAACAAAGAAGAAGCTTGTAATTATCTTAAAGTTTCTAGAGATACTTTTGATAGACACGTTAATCTTGGTCATATACCTAAAGGTGTTAAAAGTAAGACTATTAAAGTTCATGTCTGGTACAAAGACCAACTAAGGAAGTTCAAGGATAGGCTAACTCGTTGAGGGTTAGCCTATTTTGTTTTATATAAGTAAGATATTAACACTCCGACAATATAGTATCATCTTTGCAATGTGATAATAAACAAAGTATTAATTTAAAACTAAATGTTATGAGTAATCCTAATGTGTTTATGATTCCTGACAATGTTGTCGGAGGTAATGGTGGTAATCATGGTATTGACCCCAATCTTCTTTTGGCTCTTAATCAAAATGGTGGTTTTGGCGCTAATGGTAACTGGATGTGGTTAATCTTCTTGTGGTTGTTATTCCCTGCTTTTGGTGGTGGTTGGGGTAATGGTTTCGGTGGCTTCGGTGGTTTTGGTGGAGCTAACGGTGCTGGTTATCTTGGTAATATGATTAACAATGATGCAGGTCGTGAACTTTTGATGCAAGCTATTCAAGGTAACGGTGATGCTATTCGTCAGTTGTCATCTATGCTTGGATGTAAGGTTGATGCTATTCAGAATGCTATCTGTAATCTTGGTACTCAAATTCAGGGTGTTGGTAATCAAGTTGGTATGGGTATCCAACAGGTTATTAATTCTGTTCAAGCAGGTAATACTCAGCTTGGTATGCAGATTGCTCAGTGCTGCTGCGATTTGCGTGCTCAAATGGCTTCTGACGCTAGTGCTGTTAAAGAATCTGTTAATACAGTTAATGCTAATATCACTCGTGTTGGTGCTGATTTAGGTTATGCTTTCCGTGACCAAACTTGTACTTTGGAAAAAGCTATCAATGATTCTACTGCTCAAATTCTTGCTGGTCAAGCTGCTATCGAAAAGCGTGAACTTCAGAGAGAAATTGATACTCTTCGTGAACAGAAAGAAACTTATAAGATTGGCGGCATGATTAATGGTGCGATTGCTCCTCTTCTTGCTGAAGTTGCTGAACTTAAATGTAAGTTGCCTAAGACTGAAACAGTAAATGTTTCTCCTGAATATGTACCTATTAATCGTGGTATCAATATAGGATATGCTCCTTATTGTGGTAACGGATTTGGTGCATTTGGTAATTGGGGTGGCAATTGTGGTAATGTTTTCCAATGGGGTTAAGTTAGACCCCCCGTAGGGAAAGGAGGTACTTATGTTATTGCCCGCTTATATCAATGTTAATCAAGCTGGTATTCCAGCTCTTAGTTCTACAGCTGTTACAGTTACAGCTAATGATGTTCGCTTTGACTTTAGAAATCATCGTAATGTTGGTCGTCCATTCGCAGGTATTATAGCTGTTCGTTTGAATCAAGCAATTCCTGATGGAGCTGCTACAACTCTTCCGATTGTATTTACTACAGAAGGAGGTAGTGCCGCAAATCTTACTACAACAGGTGGTGCTAATGTCACAGTTGCTGATTTCGAAGGTACAGGTATTTATCTTGTATGGGTAGAAAGTCAATCTGGTGTTGTTCAACTTTTATAATTAGTAATTATGTTTTCAGCATTAAGACAAGGTAGTACAGTTTATATAGTAGAAAAGACTAATGAAGGTCTTGTATATAAAACAGCTCAAGTATCAAGTGTTAGTAGTCCTCAATTTAATGGTAATAACTATTTAAGCAATCCGTTTAATAGTACAATAAACATTACTGTTAATGACAATGGTAATAGTCGTGATTTTGGTGGATTGCCTAGCAATGAGAACATTGTTCGTTATAACAACGGAGCTGTTATTATTAGTGAAAGCAGAGAATCTATTGTAACTGAAGTTGATAACTTGGTTAGAACTAGTGAATCTGTATTAACTGAAGAGAATCTTACTTACCATAAAAATGTTGTTGCTAGTGGTAAAGATGTGTTAGCTAAATTAAATCCTCAATTTGCTAAAGAACAAGCATTAGATAAAGAAGTTAAGAATCTTCATGGTAGAGTAGATGCTATGGATGGTAAACTAGATAAACTTATTGCTCTTATGTCTGGTGCTGGAACTAAATAAATTAAGACTATGATTATGATTCAGTTTAGAGAAGATGTTCATAAGGAAAATATGGCTCTTTTGCATAATATCAAAAAAGATATGGCTAAGCTTTGTGAGAATCTTGAAAAAGAGGAAGAAGCTAACTTTGGTGAAAGACGTTATGTTATTGACCAATACGATAGACGTGATGAAATGGAAATGGATGAACGCCGTGGTGGAGGTCGCTCTGGTATGAGAGGTGGACGTTCTGGTTATCGTCAAGGTGGTGGCGGTAATATGGGACAAAGAGAACGTTATCCTGAATATCCTATTGATGAACGTGGTGGTGGTAGATACGACTACTAATTAATAACCTAAGGCGGTGGTGGTATTGATTATCATCATCGCCTTTTAAATTATAAAACTATGTGCAAAGAAGATTTTACTAGATATGATTTAAAGAGACCTAAAGGTATGGATAATTATCTTATGTATAATGGTCCTCATTTTAATAAAGAACTTCATGAGTTTGCTGTTAGTAAAATGACTAAAAAGGTTAATGGTCGTGAAGTTACTCTTCAACCTTACAGTAAGAAAGAAGTTGATGAACTTCTAGATAAATATGGTATTAAACTTAAGAACAAAGAAGGTTACGACTATGTTTATGTGGCAAATATGTGTAAAGCTGATTTCCTTGGTGATAGTGTTCCTGACGAACATCACTTGGCAAAATATATTAGAAATGTGGTCGATGACGTTGACGGTTATGACGGAATTGTATTTAATCGTTGGTTCGCTGATACTGCTAAAAAAGGTATTGTTATTGATTGGCATGATATGATATAATTATGATTGGTCAAAAGTTCTATATAGATAAATATGATTGGCAAGTTGTTGTTCTATATGAGGTTGGCTATCATAACAAAGATTATGTTATTGATATGCTAAGACAGATTTGTAATAATGAAAATGTTATAAATCAAGCTAAAGATAATTTGAATCTTGACAAGTATAACACAGGTTTTACTTATTCTGATTTAGATGAACAATGTAGTCTTATGGTTATTGGTAAAACTAGTTCAAATCGAGAAACGGTTAATACTATTGTTCATGAAGCTAATCATTTAAAATCTCATATAGCAACTAAATACAATATTGACGAAAAGGGTGAAGAAGTTTGTTATCTTATAGGAGGTATTGTTAGAACCATGTTTAGAGTTTTTAGCAAAATAATTTGTTCTTAATACTTGTTAATTAAAATATTAATCTTATATTTGTGCTGTTACCATTAGAGCAGCACTTGATAAAGTAGCTGGGTGTGGTAAACATTCAGCTATTTTTATTACTATTAGTTTTAGTGATGCTTATGGTTGTGAATCTGATTGTGTCTTATTCATTCTGACGGAGTGAAAACTATCTATAAACATCGACAAGGATGCAGTTTGTTTCTCCTCTACGGGGTGTCTAGCATAGCAGGTTTACAACTATATTGTTTTTATACAAATCTGTTTCTGCGGCTTAAATTCAAGCCTTTTTGTAAAAAGTTAAATAACTAATACTATTAAACTTATGATTGTTATTAAGAATAAGATTATACCTTTTGGTAGTTATAGTTGTATTAATTTACTTGGTGTTGTGTTTACTAAAGATGATATGGATTGGCGTGATTATAACCATGAACTTCTACATAGTCATCAAATGTTGGAATGTATGTTCTTTACAGTAGGACTAGTAATGGGGTTGATAGCATTATTTGATATATCGCCGTGGTGGTTCTTAATCTCGCCTTTTAGTTTCTATATCTATTATGGGTTAGAATATCTACTAATTAGAGCTTTCCATAAGAAACAAAATGGTGCTTATCATGATGTTTCTTTTGAGGAAGAAGCATATAATAATGCTGATAATTATAGATATATTTCTGAACGTAAGTGGTTTGGTTGGATTAAATACTTAAAAATTAAATCTTATGGCAAGTCTTAATCAACTTATATCTGAAATTGCTCATGCTGTTGGAGAACCTAATAATATTGCTTTAAGACGTAATATTCGTTATGCAATTATACATACTAGAAATGAATTAATTAGAAAGAGTTATGAAAATCATAAATTTGTTGATAAAGTTCTTAATCAGCGTTTTCGCATTGACATTATTTCTGTTCCTGACGGTGATTTATGTAATAGTGCTGGTCTTAATCTGCCCGTTGTTAAACGGACTCGGAACAAAGTGCCTAAGCCTATTAGAATCACTAATGGTTTACCTTTCCAAAGTGTTAGAACGGCTGGAACAAATTCTAACGAAATAGCATTTGCTAAAGAAGGTACAGCTAAATTTTATCATCATCTTGCAGGTTTTTGTAATCAACCTGTTTATGATTATATTAATGGTTATATTTATTTCTTTGGTAATCCTGAATGGTTTTTAGGTGTTGGAGGTATTATTATAGAATCTCCTTTTGAACAACCTCATCTTATTCCAGAAGAAACATTTGAATCTAAGAAAGATGTTGCTGGAGAAATAGATGATGAATCTAAATTTGATGATGATGAATTTCTTCTTCCTGAGGATATGATTGGTGCAATTAAAGATATTATATTTAAACGCAATCTTTTAGATGTTCCTCGTGAAACCAATGAAGTTCCAATGGAAAATATTGTTAAGTAATAAATTATGGTAGTTGAAGTAGATATTAAAGACTATTATAAAGCATTTATAGATAATGCCAATAGTGATATAGAAAAATATCAAGAAGAACGTGAAACTAATCATAAACTTCTACTTTCTACTAAAGAATATGTTAGTAAATATATTTTATATATTAATCATCAATTCGGTATTAATCTTAAAGAAAACTTTCCTAATAGCTGGATTGAAGAAAAGTATTGTGAAGATGAACATCTCACAGATATTATTAAGATTGGTATAGATGATGCTGTTGGTGAAGATAGAGTTATCATATTACAACTTCTTCGTTATAGTGAATTACTTAAATTTATTCACCTTTGTGATAAACGTATTGAACTCGCTAAACAAAGAAGTAAAATTACTCCTAAACAGTATAAAGAATATCTTCGTAAATACTATATGCAAAGTGTTCATAAAGCATTACTTAATGGCTATGCTTATAGATTTAGTCATGGTATTGGAGATGTGATGATTAATTATTGGAAATATGTTGATGGTGTTCGTAGTAAAATTGTTGATTGGGCTGCAACCAATAAACGTAAGAAAGAAATACTTGAAGCTGGTTTAAAACTATATGATAAGGATGAAGCTGAAATATATAAGATTCGTGGTCTTAAATATGACGGTATTCCTTATGTAGTATATAAAACTAATAAAGAGTATTACGATATTGAAATTGCTAATTGCAGAGCTTTCAGCAAAGCTAATATTAAATTCAAACACGCTAATTATATTCCTGCTAAGTTTAGACAAAAGACTCCTGATGAGATAGCTAATCAATTTAATTCAGTTGATGAAATAGCTGTTCAAGATTTAGGTATTCGTCATAAACTTATTGTCAGTCTTGAAAAAGACCCAACTCTATATTTAAAGTATATTAGAAATGTAGAAGCTGTTAGACAAAAAAGAGGTAGTCATACTACTAAAAATAGTAAAAAAGCAGATTATGAATAAAATTACTGTTGAACATATTATTGCTAAAATAGATAACGACTTTAATCCTGATAACACGGATTGGATTCCAAGAGTTGCTGCTTGGTGTACCGATGCTATGAGTCAGCTTAAAGTTCTTAACACTGTTAATAAGCCTGTTAAATATACTGTTAAAGATAGATTAGCTAAATCACAATGTTGTTTTGATAGTATTGATAAAGTACTAGATGAAAATGGTTGTGAAGTAAAAAGAATGGATAATGAAGAATGGTGTAGAGGGTGTTCCTCTCCTACGGGGGGTGGAACTCAATCAAGTGCTAATCAAGATTGTAATCCTAATGGTAGTGGTACTCGTGAAGTAATATTCAATCCTAACGCTGTTGAAGAAACTGTTTACAGTGAACATATTAATACTACTGTAGAACGTGATAGACATAATGTTTATTCTATAAAGTCAGCCCCCCGTAGGGAAAGAGGATATATCGTTAATGGTAGTACTATTGAACTTAACTTTAATACTTCATTTATTACAGTTGTTAGCAAAAATGTTGAAACTGTATTTAGTGATTATTATAAATGTGAAGTTCCTGTTATTCCAAATAATGGTTTGCTTGCTGAAGCATTAGCTTATTATTGTATGTATAAAATGCTTTGTCGTGGTTATAAACATCCTGTATTTAATCTTAGTGCTAGTCAGTATGGAACTAATCCTTATTATATGTGGATGCAAATGAAGGACAAGGCTAAAGCTTCTGTAATTAATGATATTCAAGGTGACGATAATGGAGAATGGCGCCGTTTCTTCATTAATAGTATGATGCCTTAAACTATTAATTTAACTGCTTATGATTACAGATAAAAAACTTAATTTAGATAAAGAACTAGAATACTTTCCCGATGGAGGTATGTCTTTTGCTCAAAATGTTGTTGTCAGTCAAGACGGACTTACAATTCAGAATGAACCAGCTATAGTTAATTTTCTTGCTAAACAAGAATTTAACTTAGTTGGTTTTGTTGCTTGTAATGAGGAGTTCGTTTTGTTTAGTTCTGATAACAATATTGTAAGAGTAAAGAAAGACGGTTCTTGGAATCCATGTAAAACTAATTGGCGGTATCAAGGAGGTGAAGTTTTTGGAACTTTTACTTATAACGTTGCTAACGAATTGATTATAGCTATTAGTGAAAGAAATGCCAAAAGTGACTGTCCGTTAAAAGTTATCAATCTTGATAGAGATGTATATATTAAAGATTCTAACGATAGTATATATACTCTAACACCTGATATTCCTCATAGTAATATGATTGATATAAAATATGTATTGGGGGATAGAATTAAAAAAGGTAAATATAATTTTTTTATTAAGTATTATATTGATGATAATTTTGAAAGCGGATGGTTTCCAATAGGTGTTCCTGTATTTTTGTATGATAACATTAGTTCTGATGTTTCTAGAAGTATTGATAGAGAGGAAATTCAAGCAGTCGGTGAATTAGATGATAAAGGGATTCCAAAAGAACTAGCTGAATACAAAATAGCTTATATTGATTGGTATAACAATGATGATGAATATACAAACAATAATGTTATTTTAGATTTAGAGATTAACAATAAATTGTTTTATACTCATTATAGATTAGGTTATATCGTTAATACTAACACTGGTATAGAATCTTATCAAACTTTTAAACAAAAAATAGATACTAACAAAGTTTTAATTAGTAAATCTAGAGAACCTATATCTGTTGATGAATTAACTATTTCCTATTTTAATCTTTACAATGTTAATACAATGTGTAATTATAAAGACAGATTGTATTTAGCTAATTATAAAGAAGAAAATAGAAATAAAATTATTGATAAGATAGATGTTAGTGATATAGTTGTATATTATAATGAGTCTGATAAATTTGATTTAATAGAAAGATTTCAATTTCCTCGTCAATGGCGAACTAAGCCTGGTCGTTTTGCTGTATATAACTTTTTTATTCATTATGTTTATCCAAATGGAAATTATACAGATGGTATAAGAATTGAAAATAATGGGTCAGGTAATTTAAGTATATATACAAACAGTAAAGGAGAAAAAATGTTTGCTACTCCAACTACTGAAACATTTAATGTTAATAGATTAAGATTTAGCGGTATTAAAACTTATCCAGAATTTGTAGGTTATTTTATTAGTTATGAAAAACCTGAATACATACAAATAGGTGAAGGTGTATTAATACCTAAAACCAATAATTATAGTACTGTAGTAGATACTGATGATGATGGTAATAAAATTTATGAATTTACTTATGCTAAAGATTTATTTAACATTAATGAACTTGCTTCTAATACATTATGGAAATTTTATTATCCAGAATTTAGTATAGTTGGTGGTAAAACAAACATAAGTAAAATTATTCAAAGTGGTAAAATTGGATATACTAACATACCTAATGTTAATGATAGGGTAGGCAATACTATGTATCATGAAACATTAAATTTCAATACCGCTAATACAAAATATAGTATTAAAACTACTAAAATTATTACTCCGAATGACCAAAATAATTTAGGTAAAGAAGGTTATTTGGAATTAGAAAGTGAATCAAATATTGTTATAAATCAAAGCGAAGGAACTTTAAAATTTACTGCCATAAGTGAAGATACAAATTTGTATTTATCTGATAACAAAAAATTAGTTAGTCTTGGTTATATAAAATATTATAATGTTGCCAATACTACAGATTTTTATGGTGTAGAAGATGTTTTATATAATTATGATTTTTATATATGTTTGAGTTCTATTCCATTTTTTAGAGGATGTGGTATAATAGTTAATCAAACAGAAAGTAATCATATTAATGTTTTTACTGGTTCTGAATATTATTCTTCTACTCCTCCAGAAGAAGGAGATGTCGTAATACCGCATTTAGGAGTTTTTGCTTATTGGCATGAAACTCATTATCCTCTATTTTTGAAAGAGATTAATCAAGAACCTGATAGAATTTTTCATTCTTATTATAAAACTAAAATTGAAAGAGAGTTTCAAGGTAGAGGTAGGTATAAAACTATTAAACATGCTGAACAATATCAAAAACAATCAATAATATTAAATCCTCAATATGTTAATGACCTTTATAAACTAGCTCCTGTTTATTATGATTACACAGGTAAACTTTTAGTTAATTACGACAAAACGCTTGTTAGTAATCAAATGACTGAATATAAAAATACTATTCGTCGTAGTGATGTTCTTCAGTCTGAATCTATTATTAATGCCTGGAAATATTTTAGACCTGAAAATTATAAAGTTGTTACTGAAGATAAAGGAGCTATTAATAATGTTGTTGGTATAGGTAATTACTTATTTGCTCATTGTGAACATTCTTTATTTTTATTTGATATTACTGATAGTTTACAAGCTCTTGACAAGAATGTTCAACTTCTTCAACCTGATACATTTGAAACAGCTTACAAAGAAGTATTTACCGCAGATAAAGGTTATGGTGGTTTACAAGACTATGTTTCTTGGATATGTGATGAATTTGGTTATGTTTTCTTTGATAGAAGTGCTCAAAAGATTTATCGTTTTGATGGAGGTCAACTCAAAGATATGACTGAAGGTATTGATACACTTATTAAAGGTATTGCTACTGAAACAATATTCTTTGGTAATGATAGACCTCGTAATCGAATAATGGCTAATGTTAGAGGAGATGATAATGTTATTATTAGTTATAATTTAGTATCAGGTGGTTGGGTAAGTACTCATAGTTATGTTTCTAATTATCATTTTGTTGGTCTTAAAGACAAATTATTTTTATTAAATGTTGAAGGTTCTGATTTAACTATTAATCATTATCTAGATACCGAGTTCAATAAATATAGCCTCCCCGTAGGGAATATAGATAATGACGGTTCGTCTAAATCTTTTATTGATGTAGTTTTTACTAATCCTAATTATAATAAGATTAAAGTTCTTGATTTTATTACTTATATTATTAATAAAGAACCTGCTGATAATTTTGAACTTCTCCAACTTGAAATTTTTACTAATTGTTGTTATTCTGGTGTTATAGATATTAGTCAAGAGCGAAAAAAGGTTTCTGAATATAAAAAACCTTATTATGATTTTGAACGTTGGAACTTTAATTATTTTAGAAATGTTATCGATAAGATTGAAAATGGTGAAGTTGTAGATAGACTTAGCGGTCGTATTCATTCTTATCCTCAAAAAGTTCAACGTGGTTATGATAATGCTTTGATAAGTGGAAAATATGTTGTTATTCGTTTTAGTTTTAAACTTATGTCAAAGCAAGTTAATGTTAAAGATATTCATGCTTATTTTAAACCTTAAAAGTATGTTGAATAATTATTTTAATCGTCCTAGAAAGAAAGCTTGGATTGGTGCAGCAATTGGTGCAGCTGTTGGTATTGGTTCTGCTATATTTGGTGCTAGTAGACAAAAGAAAGCTCAAGAACAACAATATGCTATGCAGAGAAATACTGAACTTAGAAATACAGGTCTAACTAGTGCTGCCAATCTAACACAAGCATACGCTAATGCTGATGAATTGGATAGAGAATTTAGAAATAGATTCATGAGAATGGGTGGTAGAAAGAAATGTGGTTGGGGAGCTGAAGATACCACCGCTTTAATTAATAGTCTTGGTAGTGCAGGTTCTAGTATTGCTACTAGTATTATCGGTCAAGCTCAACAAAAAGCTGCTTATCCTGGTGCTATTAAACCTATCACTAATGATAGAAAAGATGATGTAGCTTATGATTCTGCTGCTAGAAGTGAATTTCTAAACAACTATTATCGTACCTCAATGATGCGGTGCGGTGGTCGTAGACGTTGATTCCTTGCCCTCTGTGCGATTTATAGATGCTTGCTTATGTCTTAATCATAAATCAAATTAAATCGTTCAGAGAGGCTTATTTTAAGTCAAACTGTATAATATTATATAAAATATATGCCTACAAATAATAAAGATATTACCAAATGGAGTAATAGAGATTTATATACTCGAATTGTAGATACATTTGGTATGCCTCATGTTAAAAGGCGATATAAACAAGAAGAAGAAGCATCTAAATATACTATTCCGTATATACCTGAAAAAGAAGTTATGCTAACTACTGGTAGATACAATACAGGTAAAATTAGCACTAATCTTCTTGATTCTATTTATGACTCTTCTAAGAGAACAGGTGTTCCATTAGATATTGCTTTAGGATTAGCTGGTAGAGAATCTACTTTAGGTATAGGTAGAGGATTTAGAGAAGGTCAAGATGTTACAGCTACTGATTTATATTCTAATTGGCAACAAATACAGCAACCCGCTCCTAAATCTCAAGTAGATAAATGGAATAATACTGTTAAAAAAGAAAAAAGAGGAGAAGCTCTTACTGAAAATGATTATGCTGATAGAAATGATTTTTTGATAGGTGAACAACAAAGATTAGAACAACATAAACCTATTACAGAACATCCTATTGATAATGCACTTAAATTTTATCAAACAGGTAAGTATAATCCTGGAGATAAAAATCATTCTAAAATGGTAGAAGAAGACGGTAAAGCTTTAATGTCTGACCCTGCTATTCAAAAATGGTTAAAAACTAAAACTGGAACTCAAATGAAATGTGGAGGTAAAAGAAAAGCTCAATTAGGACTTGATATTAGAGAAGGAGGCGTTGCTATCCCTATTGCTAATAATATGTTTTATATAGATGGTAGAAAACATGCTGCAGGAGGTGTTGCTATTGGTCCTAATAATAAGAATGGAGTAGAAGTTGAAGGAGGAGAAGTTGTAGAGATGATTGATTCTAAACATCCTAGTGTTGGAAGACAATTCAAAGCTGGTGGTCAGCAACAAACTATGAGAGTGTTTTCTAGTGTTCCTTTCCTACGGGGGGCTAGCCCTGCTGAACTTGTATTAGGAGGAGCTAATCCTGATGCTGTTTTTAAGGCTCAAGAAGAATTTAAAGATAGAAATAGAATTAATGATGATGGAACTAGGTATAAATCTGGAGGTATTACTTCTGAACCTAGTGTTAAAGGTACTACAAAAGTAACTTCCAAGCCAAGTTCGACAGCCCGTGGAAGAGGAACTAAAGCATCTACACCTAAAACTGTTGTTAAAACTACTCCTACTCTTCAAGATACAGTAAATAAAATTACTACTGATGCTTGGAAAGCTAGTAAGAGTCCTAAGATTAAGATTGATGAAAGTAAGATGCCTAGTTATAATGTTAGTGATTTAGGTAGTAAAGAAACTAAAGAAGCTAAGGCTAAACTTAATACACCCTCTACGGGGGGTGGAACTCAATCAAAAAATACTCCTTGGATTGGTCAATATAAAACATTTAGACCAGAAGATTGGGCTGGTTTAGGTACAAATCTTGCAGGTCATATTGCCGGATATTTTGCTAATAATAGTCTACTTAAGAAATATCCTATGCCTGTTAAACCTGTTTTATTTCAAGCTGCTAAGTTAAAAACTACTCATAATATTAATCCTAAATTAGCAACTAGTCGTGAAACTGAACAAATGAATTTAGCTGAAGTAGGACGTAATACTTCTAGTAGTAGTACAAGTATTGCTAGAAAGCAGCGAATTATGAATGAAGCTAGAGATGCTAGAAATAAATTATATGGTGAAAAAGAAAATATTGAAACTCAATTAATTAATCTTGATAAACGTAATCGTCAAGATGTTTATAATAGAAATATTTCTGCATATAATGATTGGTTGGATAAGACTTATATTGCTAAAACTAATAAATTATTAGAAAAACAAAAGAATATGATGAGTCTTATTAATGGTATACCTAGTGTAGTTAATCATACATTAGGAGTTATCGAAACTAGAAGAAATGCAAACAATGCTTATAGGGCTATTGCAGCTGCAAATCCTAATGTTGATGCAAGACAGATTGGAGGTTTCGATTATTATGAAGGTATTGGTCCTGACGGAACTCATAAGGCATTATATGATAAACATCAAAGATTTGTTCGTTATATTTAATATTATACAATTATGGCATTTGACTTATTTAAACCGACTTATAGAACAGTTCAAAATCCAATTGATTTAAATGTTCTAGCTAGTACATATAATACACTTGAAAAAGGTCATCAACAGGCAGTCGATACTTCGGCTGCCTATATTACAGCTTTAGGTGATTTACCTGTTAATGAAGCTGAACGTCCTTATATTCAAAAACATATTAATAGTATTCAAGAAACTCTTAATAATGAAAAAACGTATGGTAATGCTTATGCAGCATTAGATGATATTAAATTATTAGGTGCTAAGATTAGTACTGACCCAGGCATTAAAGCACGAATTAAAGCCGAAGCAGCATATCAAAATTATATGAAACTTTTAGATGCTGACAAAACTATTAGCGAAGCTGATAAGGAATTTTTTAGAGTTCATAATAAATATTATTATCAAGATAAATATGACGAAAAAGGTAATATTATTGGTGGTACAGAATGGGCTCCTCAAAAGCGTCATGTAGCTGCTCCAGATATGGTCGGCATGATGGCACAAGCTTTAAAAATTGCTGCAGCTGAAGGAGGTTCTAGTAATACCGTTTATTACAAAGATGCAAACGGTAATTATACTCCAAATCAAAATGCATCTGTTGATAAGATTCCTTATTATTCTATACAAGGTAAATATGAAAGATTACCAAAGGATAGAATTAGAGCTGCTTTAAATACAGTAATTGCTAATACAGATGGGGCTATTGAAGGATTACAACAAGACTTTGAAATTGCTAAATGGCGACATAATAAACCTAATGCTTTAACAGTTGATGAAACAACTGATGATAAAGGATTACCTTTAAATTTTGACCAATATCTTGAAAAAAGATTTAATGGTTTTTATCATTCAGCTAGTTATAGTAGATTTTATCAAGAAAAATTAACTCCTCTTGCTGGTATGCAAATGGAGATTGCTAAAACTAAAGCTAGTAAAACAGCATCTAATAATACTAAGAAAAATATGATAGATGCTATTATGGCTTCTGAAAATACTGTAAAAAGTAAATATTATGAAAGTAAACAAAATGCTATAGGTGAAGTTGTTGCTGGGGTAAATGCTGTTAAAGAAAAAATGAGAGCTTATGCCGATTCATTAGATGTTCAATGGAATCCTAATGATATGAAAGCCAATTATGATAATATTATAGCAGCAAATGGAGGTCGTCCTAATAAAGAATTATATAAATTATGGGATAAACTTAATACTTACCAACAAAGATTTGATTCTATTGTTCCAGAAGGTGCAAACAAAGATGCTATATTATTTGTTGAAAACTTACAAGGAGGAGTAGATTTATCTAATTTAAATGGTAATAAATATGCAGATACTTATAATAAATTAGTAAGTAAAGCATATGAAAATGGTAAAGAACCTATTATTTATTTAAAAGGTAATCATTATGATACTATTAAACAAATTCCTAATTTTGATGAATTAGGATTAGTTACTAAAATTGATAAAAATAATAAACCTTATTTAGTATTACCTAAAGAATATTCTAATAATTTATTAAGAGTAGCTAATGCTACTAAAGGTTTAAGACAATATGGGTTTGGGTATAGTGGAGAATATACTTCTGTTCCAGAAGCAAATATTGTTATTCCTGAACTTTCATCTTCTAATTCTAATAGTAGTACCATATTTAATGAAGTAAGTAATTATGTTAATGATATAAATACAAATGAAGTCGAACCTGTTATGAAAGGTGGTCTAGAGGTTCCTACTGAAGCTGTAAACTATACAGATATAATTCAAAAACTTGCTTTGGGGTATGTTCAAAATGGTACTATTAGTGATTTTAAATCAGCTCTTGAATTTTCAGAAACTCAACTTATGGATACATTTGACGCACTTAGTGGAGAACGTGTTGATTTAGCCATAGGTACAGGAAATAATATTCCTAATTATAATAATACTAGTGAAGAGAGAAATGCGTTTGTTCAATTAGTTAAACGAGCAAGAACTAATAAAGATAATGTAGTTTCTATCGAATATAATAAAAGTGATTTAAAATCTATTATTAACGTAGCATTATCGCCAAAATTTATTGAAGATAATAAAGACATAAAATATTATTGTGATATATTAGGTGTAGATGTTAATAATCCTCAACTTGCTGGTATAGCTGATAGTATTTGGGGTAGCGAAATGGTTACAGCTCTTCATCAAGACCCTGTATGGGATTCTAATCAAGATTTTATACATTCTAATTTAGCGGGTGTTACTCATTTTGATTTAGGTGGAGGAGATACATTAGATAGAATTGGTGAAAATGAATTTATTTTAACTTCTGAAGGTGTACCTTCTCTTTTAGATTTTTATGCTGCCCAAGAAGCTTATGCTTCTAGAATACCATTAATGGATTATGGATATCAAGTTGTAGAAGATAATTATAATGGTTATAAATATAATGAAACAGATATTATGAAGCTTACTCAATTAATCGCTAATAATATTTATCCACAAAGATATCCAAATATTCCTATTGATAGTCCTGATGGACAAGCAAGACTTGTTAGATTAGTAAAGAATATATTAAATACTAAACTTGATTAAGTTATGCCTTTTGATAAATTTTTAAATAATAATACTAACGTAGCTCCTGTTAAACAAACAGGAGCTACTCCTGCTTATGACCCTTTTGGTAAATTTGAAGAAGATTATAACAAACTTAATAAAAAGGTTATTGATGATGTTATAGATTTTACTCTTAGTAAAACTGGTAACGAAGGGCAAGCAATAAATATAGATGCTGATAAATATTCTGATTATGGTATTTATATTAACGATGTTCAAAATCAAGAAGAACTTGAGAAAGAACGCGCTCTTAATCAATCTAATTGGGAACAACTTGGTAGAGCTCTAGTACAAACTGCTGGAGATATTGGTACAGGTATAGTTATAACTGGTGCTGATATCATGGATGCTGTTCTTAATGTGACTGATTGGGAAAACAACGATTATACAAATCCTGTATCAGAATATTTTGAAGGTCTTAGAGAAGAAATTCGTGCTCGTAATGAAATCTATAGAGAAAATCCTGATAAAGCTTTTGATATAACTGATTTTGCTTGGTATGCTAGTAACGCTCCTAGTTTATTCAGTAGTTTAAGTATGTTTGTTCCGGCTTTTGGTTATGGTAAAGCGTTTTCTGGTTTAGGTAAACTTTTGTCTTTTAATAAAATGACTAATAAAATAGCATCTGTTGTTAAAATGACAGAAAACACTAGAGATGTTCTTGCTGGTATAGGTGAGGCTACTGCTATGGGTAGTATGATGAGATTAGGAGAAAATTATCTTGAAGCTAGAGAAACTCATAAACAAGCTAATGATATAGCTATGAGTAATCTAGAAAAGATGAATACCCAACAACGTGCTACCTTTATTGAAAATAATCCTCAATTTGAAGGTATGTCAAACGAAGAAATAGCTGCAAGCATTGCTAAAAATTCTGCTGATACTACATTTAGTACCGATTTATGGAATGTAGTGTTTGACATTGCTCAAGTTTATGGTATTAAAAATCTTTGGAAAAATTCTTTAAGTGGTAATCTTGGTACAGGAGCAGCTAAATTTAATCGTCTTAATAAAGAAGCGGCTAAAATGTTTGGTGCTAAATCAGAAGCTATAAAAGATGCTGTTGCTGCTAAAACTACTTTAGGTAAAGTTAAACAAGGTATTAAAGATTTTGGATATGATGTTCTTCATTTAGGTAAAACAGAATGGACTGAAGGTGTAGAAGAAGCTATTAACTATATAGCTAATCAAGAAGGTATTTATGCTGCTAAAAAAGTTTTTGATAAAAATATTGATGAACCTACAATAAGTTCTTATCTTAAAGACCCTCATCTTTGGGAATCTGCTTTTTGGGGTGTTATGGGTGGTTTAGTATTTGGAGAAGCTACTACTAAGTTTAGTCAATTTATTAATAAACGATTTAATAAAGAATGGACTACCGCCGAAAAACAAAAAGAATCTGAAATTATAGGTCGTGGGGCTATTAGTGAAAAATATATTCAAGACCTTGAAAAAATTAAAGAAGGCAAAAACCCTTATGATAACGATGCAACGATAGACGCTAGTCAGCAAGAACAGCTTAGAGAACTTGCTACTAAAGTTTATATTGATGATTTGATGGTTAATGCCGCAAATGCTGGCAATCTTAGTCTTTTGGAATCATTTTTAAACGATGATAATTTTACTAAGGGTCTTAGAGAAAGATTAAATATTAGTGAACAAGATGCTATAACACTTAAAACTAAATTTAATGAACAACTTAAAGATACCAAAGATTTATATCACGATACTTTATTTAAAGCTAATTTAAATGGTGCTAATTTAGACGTTGCTAAAATTATTGCTACTGATGTTGTTAGAGGTAATCATGAAAGAAAAGCTTATGAATTTATTAGAGATTCTAAACAAGCTGCTATGGATAGACTTACTAGTCAAGAACATATAAGTAGAGATATAGCAAATTATTTTGAAGACGCTAAAGATGGTATTGTTTTAAATAGTGTCATGTCTGAACGTAGAGGTTTAGAAGCACTTGAACGTAATACTACGATGGACTCTAAGAAGAAAGATGCTAATCGTAAAAAAATTACTGAAACTATTGATAATTTATTTAAGATTAGACCTGTTGAAAACCTTAGTGAAGATATTGTTAATCAAAAAATTGATGCTGCTAGAAAACTTTATCGTGAACATTCAGATGTTTATAATTCATATGTAGAATATGCAACTGCTGAAAATAATGCACGTTTAGCTAATGAATTGTATGTTGTAAATGACGAAACTATTAAAAGTAAAATTAATAAATATAATAATTTCTTTGACAAATCTAGAAAAAAGATTGTTGACGGTGCTATGAAAGATATTAAATCTATGTTTGATAAATATGGTACTGAAGAAGTTAGCAAATATAGAAATAATAAAGAAAATAGTATTTCTGAAGAAGATAAACTTCTTTTAGATAATGCGTTTACTGCACTTCAACTAGACAATAAAGATAATAAATTTCTTGAAGAAACAATTAAAAACTTAGGTAAAATATCTGATATTGCTCGTAATAGAAAAGCTGTACAAGAAGAGGAAGATAAACAAGGTGAAGCATTAGCTGAAGCTCAAGCTAAATTAGAAGAACAGATTAAAGCTAATCAAGGTGCATCCCCTACGGGGGGTGGACAACAATCAGAAGGAACAAATATTCAAACTCAAACTCAAATTCAAGAACCTGTTCAACAAGTTCAACAGACTCAAAGTAATACCGAACAGAATCCTTCTGATAATTCTGGTACCCCCGTAGAGGGTAATCAACCTTTTGCTTATTCTATACCTGATGATATTGAAGAGCAAGAACAGATGATTAAGCCTTTTGTTTATGAATATATTGGTGAAAGAGAAAAAGAAGGTGAAAGTTTTGAAACAACAGACTCTGAATCTGTAGCTCGTCATATTAAAGAACTTTCTGATTATCTTATAAATTTGGGATTTGATAAAGATTTAGCACAGGAAGTTGCCGAAGATGAAGTTTCTATTTATGCAGATATTCGTGAATCTAATAGAAGAATAAGTGATACTCGACACATTGTTGCTCCAGCAGTAAAATTTCTTGCCACAGGTAATGAAGAATTACTTAAAGCCTCTATTGATAATTTTGTTAATACTGAGTTTGAAGGTAAAAAATACGGTAGAGTTTATAAAGATGTTACTTATGTTAATCTTAGCGAACTTTTAAATTATTATTATAAAAATAGTAGTGAAACTACTGCTGCATATATTTTTGCTCAAGCACGAGATTGGTTATTGAGTGATAGAAATACTAAATATGTAGTTGTAGATGAAGCTAGTATTAGAAATATCGATAGATATAATCTTGTAGATTATATTAAAGATTATAATAATATGAAGCTTCGTAAAGTTATTGATTTACGCAATGAAGTTAATCTTAGTTATGCTTTTGATGAATTAGCATCAGGAGCTGCAAGTTCTGTTGAAAATATTAGAAATTTAAAAGTTGGAACAGAATTAAAAACTCAATATGATGAACAATCTGGTAGAATTTATCTTATTAAAGGTAAACAAAGTATTGGTTATTTAGGTACAGCTACTTTAGTTGATGGTACATATTATAGAAATAATGAGGAATGGAATTATGATATATCTGTAGATGTTGAAGGTAAAATTCATAGTCGACTATTAGATAAATTTATTGAAATATTTAATGCTCCAAATGAATATATAATTGAATCTATTGCTATTATAGGCAATGAAAAAAATACTGATGAAGTCCGTAATAATAAAGCTATAGAATTAATGGATTATCTTCTTGATAATACAGACCTTAGTCAATTTATATTATTAGATGAAGAAAATCCTGATACAACAAAGATAGTTGCAGGTAAACATCTAGGTAAACTTCTTAGAAAATCTTATGAATTTGGTGACCCTCCTGCTACTAGTTTATATAGATGGTTTGAACATCTTGCTGCTAGTTATATGGCTGCAGATAGATTAATTCAGACAGGTAAATCTGTTAAAGTAATAGATGTTCGTCCAGGTATTCTTAATACAGAACAAACCCAAGACTATGAAGGTTCTTATATTGATGAAGTATTAGATGGATATGATGAAAATATTCACGAATTAGGAGTAATCAAAAGCGGTAATGTTTTATTTAGTAAAGCTAGTAGATTTGAAAGTACAGATGTAAAAGGTAATTTAGTTATTAAAGTTAAACGTCCAGATGATACTTTTGCTTTAGCATTTTGTAAACAAGTTCCTCTTGGAGAAGTTTATACTAATGGTAATATGAAAGATATTATTGATGGAGTTTCTGATGAACTTGTTAATATCGCTAATAGATTTTTATCTGAAGAATATCAAAATGACCCTTATTCTTTAGAGAATGTCAGTAAAAATCTTAAAATGCTATTTGGTAAAGATGCTTTGTTTAATGGATTAGAAGTCACAGGTGTTAATACTAAGCCTGATGGTACAAAATGGGTTGGTATATATTATGTTAATGAACAAAATAAACCTGTTATGATTTCTTATTTTAATTCTAAACATCCTACGGATTCTAGAATGACTGCTAATGTTAATGGTTCTCGTGGAAGTTTAAACAAAACAATCTTTAATAATGTTAAAACTCAATTACTAGGAAAATGTACTATTGGTGTAGGGTTATCTGTTATAAATGATGGTATTGTTAGAACAAATACCGCCAATCGTTATATAACAAGACAAGATAATAAAACTCATATTAAAATAGGAAATGTTGATTTAGTTTATAATTCTTATCAAGATTTTCTTATTAAGAATAAACTTATTAAAACTAAACTTCGTAATAGTCGTACACCAGAAGTTAGTGAGGATGGTAAAAGTGTAGCTATTGGTAATTTTGTTTATAGCGAACAGCATACTGGTATTAGAGTTAGAATTCCTGAACGTCGTCCTACAGCTAAAACTTCAGACCCTGTTATTAGAGAACTTACTAATAGATATGATGTGTTTAATACGCCAGTAATTGCATCAGACGTTGAAAGCATTACTAATGCTAATTCAGATATAGTTAAATTTGAAGAATATGCTAAAGAATTAGCAATTCGTACAGGTATGGATGCTCAACCTGTTCTTGAATATTATAAAGAACTTGTAGATAGCGGTATTTTAGATAATGGAACAAATATTAAAATCGTTCATGATGCTAAAGGTGAAGCAAATGCTGCATATGACCCTAATACCAATACTATAATTGTTAACGAAAACGTTATTACAAATAGAAAGGATGCTCATACAGTAAGTGTTGCCCGTTTCATGAATATAATTGTTCATGAAAATATTCATGCTAGAATTGCTAAAGAAAATCTTTATGATAAAGTTGCTGATGAATTTGCACCTATTTATAAGGAGTTTATTGAATGGTTAGATAAACAAGATGCTGAAACTCAAGTAAAATATAGTAAGTTTAGACAACGTAGATATGAGAGAACAGTACCTGTTGATAATAAAGTTTTGACTAATGTTGGTTATGAAGAATTTATGGTTGAATGTCTTACTAATGGCACATTTATGGATTTGCTTAATACTATTGAAACAAGTCCTACTGTTGTGGTAGATTCAACCGCAAAAGAAAAGAAAAATTTGTTTGCTAGAATTATTGATATTATCTCAAAATTGTTTAATATTGTAATCAACAAAGACACTTTGTTAGCTAAAGCTAAGCAAGCTAGTATTAAAGTTCTTGACCCTAGTTATGAATATACTACTGGAGAAACTATTATAAATGATAAAGAAGATAAACCTGCAGAAACTGTAGAGGAATCTAATAATGATAATAGTGAAAGAATTAGTAATAGAAATACTGGTGGAAATAGAAGTAAACTTAGAACTAGAAACCCTAATAGACAAAGCCGTTCAATGGTTACTTTATCAAATGACTTGTCACTGTCAGAACAAGCCGAATTTGATAGAATGATTGACACAGGACGCATCGGATTTAGTTGTGTGTAGGATTGTTCAACTTTTAATTAAAGTGTCTTAGAATTGAAATAAAGTGCCTCTACGGATGTGTTGTAATTTATTACTATCGACACCCCGTAGAGGACAAACTAATATTAATAATTATATTAAATTTAAGATTATGAATTGTGGTAATTTAACTCTTCCTAATTATCCTAAACTAACTTCTTATTTAAGAAGAACTGTTGGTAAAGATAGTACAGAATTTGCTAGTTTAGCTAGTTATATTGAAGATGATTTATTTTTAGGTTCTGTTGCTAGTAGTAATTTAAATATTGAAGCTAATCCTGATAAAGCTTATAGATTGTTACTTAAAACTAAAGCTATTAGAACTAACGATGCTGAAACTATTAGAAAGATTGATGAAAATGAATCAACTAATAGATTTTTAAGTCTTAAAGCTAAAGATGAAGCTATTAATATACTTAGAGGCAGAATTAATACTAAATACGCAGATAGTATTTTAAAAGGTAAACGATTAACTTTTGATAAAATATATAACGAAATTTGTGTAGATTTAGGTGATTATATTGGTAATATGTTAATTGATATTGTCAATGATAATGATTCTGATGAAGCATACGATGATTATTTGAATTTAGATAAAGCAGGAAAAACAGATGAACAAAAATCTGATAATATTAATAAATTTTTTGCTAAATATGCTGGATATAAAAAGTCTAAAAATATAGACGATTCTAGTAAAATTAAAAAAGCTGAAGAATTTATTAGAAAATATGGCACTTATCGTCAATATAATGCTTTTATGATGTTTCTTAATCTTAGTAATACAGAATTTGTTAATGCTCTTAGATTACAGAAAGATTTATTAGTTAAAAGCGATAAAGAAATTGATGTTTCTACAGCCGACGAACTAGGTACTAGAGTCGAAATTGAAGATATTTCTGGTAATGAAGACGGAAGTTACGAAAATACTAAAGATGAAATGTCTAAAAGTTGGCTTAATAATATTGGAGAAATTAGTGATTTTAAAGGTCATGTATCAGATATTGTTAAATTCTATCTTAGTTCTTTAACTAATTTGTCAGATACGGTTAAAACTCAAATAGAAGATGAAGATGCAAATGGTAATACTATTATCGTTGATGCTTATAAAGAAGATATTAATAATGAATTAGGTATAGCTACTTTTGCAGATGCTGGATATTTAATGAAATTTTTGTATACTATGGATAATATTACAGATGTAGAAAGTTTCATTGAAGGAGTTAAACATATAGCTGAAAATATACCTGATGCTAAAGCTTTAATTCAATTATATGATGCATTTAAAGCTCCTGACGGTATTCATTTAGCTTATGCGTTTATGCAAAGTTTTAATCTTACTGTAATTAGTAAACTTCGTGCTCAAATTTCTGACGTTAAAGAAGGTAAACCATTAAAAGCTGCTATTTCTAATAATAGAACTAATAAGAAACTAGCTTTGACTGCTAGAACTTATAATGATGTTAAGAATTTAGCGTTTAATAATAAACTTAAAGATGCTAAAACTGCTAAAACAAATTATGATAAAACACCGACAATCAATAATCTTTATAAATATGCTAAGAGCATTATTGTAGATTTGACTGAAGCTGAATTTACTGGTATTATTAATGACGGCGATAGACAAAATAATATTAAACGATTTAAATCTATTTGTGACCAATTAATTGATACTGCAGAATCTACTAGAAAAAATTATAGAGAATGGGCTAAGACTAAAGATATGGATAATATTCCTGAATCTTTTATGGATAATACTGCAAACATATATGCTTTTGTTAAATTTGCTATTGACCATATAGATATACCTATTCAACTTAATAGTTTTAACGCAGAAGGTTCTCGTTCATCTGATGTAATTAATAGAAATTATCTTAGTATTATTAATGATTTAATTCATATACAATCTGAAGATAAACCTACTGCTGAAGTTTATGCAAATCAAAAGTTTAAATCAAGACAATACGATAAAAGTAATATTCTATTAGAACATATTGGTAAGTTTGGCATTAGCAATTATGGTTTATTTAGAAAAACAGGTAACAAATATCAACTTACAGAGTATGCTAAAGATATGTTTAATGTTTATCTTGTAGATGGTCTTTCTAATGTTACAGATTATAGTAATGCTCTTTATAATTCAATGTCTGACGGTGACTATTTACTTTCTGCTTTGAGTTATTTTAATACAACTTCTCAAGAAAATAGAGAAGAAAATGCTATCGTCGGTCCTGATAAAAAACCTATTACTATTGCTCATTATTTGCTTCCTGTACCTAGTGATGCTCCAAAGAATTTTGTGATTTCTGCTCCTAGATATAGTGCTAATGGATTGATTTACAGAAATGAAGATGATACGGTAAATGTAAATCCTCAACATCCTCTTGCTCAACAATATTATCAAATTGTTCAACAAGAACTTATTGATATGTATTATGCAGCTAGAGATATGTTTACTTATGATAAAAAAGGTAATATTCAACCTAGCGAATTATTGAAAAATAATCCTGATGCTTTTTATGAAAATTATCATTACACTTATGATAAACAAGGTAATAGAGTTTTCTATACTACAGAGAATGGTCATATTGAACCTGCCGGTCAAGTTTTTAAACTTAAGCGTCTTACAGATGAATCTGTTACTACTGATTATTTTAAAGATTTAGTAGGATTTGAGAAACCATTTGATTTCCTCTACGGGGAGGATATTACAATATCTTGGTTAATTCATCCAGAACTTAATACTAATCTTACTAAAGAACAAAAAGATAAAATTAAAAAACGAAAAATAGCTATTACAAATGCTGTAAATAATTTTATTCTTGATTTAGTTCAAAATGCTCAACAAACTATTTATAATGAATTTGGTTCTTTTATAAATGAACTTGTTCAACCAGCTGATATACAAGATTTTATTCTTAATGATTTTCTTGTAAGAGATGCTATGTATGATATGTTTGGTGGCAATCAAAGTTTTTATAGTAAGAGTCAAAATATTCTTAAACGTGTTAAGCATATTCAAGGTAGCGGTAAACCATTTGGTAATATTGATTATTTAACCAATCTTCAAGAAAGTACTAAAGACCAATTTAAAACAGGGGTTAAAGTTTCTTATAAAGATAAAAATGGTAAAACTAAACAGCGTGAAGTTGTTCTTCAGAATACATTCAATGCTGTAATGATTACTAATACAGTTAAACCTGCTGAAGATTATGTTATTAATAATCTTACTACAATGCTTACTACAGCTGGTCTTGACCAAAATAATATTGATAGAATTCTGAAACCTTTTAGAAAAGATGCCGCAGCAAATGATGCTCAATCTTGGATTACGTTTGAAGAATGGATTAGAAGAATTACTGCCGCTGGTGAATTCAAAAAATACGAAAGTCTTATTAACAAACTTAATGATGATAATGTTTCTGTAGCAGATTTAACTAAAGAAGAACTTAATAATTTTGTTCAGATTCAAAAGAATTTTTATTTTGATTTGTATCTTGACCCTATATTAAATATTGAAGTTCCTCGACAGATTAAAAATGCTGAATTTGTTCTCATACCAAAACTTATTAAAGGTACAGAACTTGAAGAAGTTTATAATATTATGATGAGAAACAATATTCATCAGCTCAATACTGTTGAAACTGTTAAAGTTGCAAAACATAATACTTTGACTTTATGGGACGATGCTGGCGTTTCTAATCTTGAAGAATTTGAAAAAGGAATTGAAAGATTAGCTCTTACTCAAAATATAGATAAATTTACATATAATCATCTTTATAGACAACAAGAAGTTCCTCAACATACAGTAGATGCTCAAAATAAAGCAGCTATTCAGATTATGAAAAAGATTCTTGATAATCTTGACCCTGACAATGAATATCTCAATAATCTTAAGAATAAAATAATGAATGATTATGTTGCTAATATTGAGGATTCATTTATCGAAGTATGTACTGAACTTGGTATCAAATTAGATAAAGATGGTAATATTGAGCTTGATAAAAATGGAGAGATAACTTTTGATAAAACTATTTTCTTTGAAAGATTTAAAGAAAACGCTGCTCGTCAAGACGTGTCAGATGCTGTTCTTGAACACTTTGAACTTGATGAACATGGTAATTCTATACTTCCTTTATTTACAGCTAATATTTCTGATAAACTTGAAAGTATTGCTAATAGTTATTTTAATAATAGAATTACTCGTCAATTAATTGATGGTTGGCATGCTGCTCAGTTGTCTGATTTTGGTTTTAATAAATTAGCTGATAAAAGCGGTGTTAAAACTAGTAAAAATCTTAAATACAAAGTTTGTAGTACAGTAGATAAAAAAGGTAATCCTATTTATGACCAAAAGAAAACTGTAGTTTATAGTGAAATTTATCTTCCTAGATGGTCTAAACAACTTGATAATGTAAACCTTAACGATTGGTATAATCTTATTAATAAGGAAAATCCTACTGCTGAAGAACAAGAAATGATTGATAACTATAATGAAATTCTTACTATGGTAGGTTATCGTATTCCTACTGAAGGTAAACAATCTGTACTTGTTCTTAAAGTTGTTCCATATCCTGGTAGTGAAGATGGATTTTTGCCTAGCAGTTATGGTTCTACTGTAGTTGTTCCTCATGAATTTGTTCATCAGACAGGTGCTGACTTTGATATTGATAGTGTTTATGCTATGTGTAAAACTTTCTATTATAATCAAAAGAAAGGCACATATGAAGTTCATCATCCTAGTAAATTTACAGCTAATTTAGAAGGTTATCTTAATTATTTAAAAACTAACACCAATAAGGCTGGTAGACATGAGTTAAAAAGATATTTCGCTAAAGGTGATAATCTTAACGAAGTAATTGAAGAACGTAAAAAAGGTTTTAATGATAAACTTGTTTTTGCTAAAGCAGAAGCTAAAGAATTAAATATTATTGCTAAAGAATATGGTCTTTTAACTTATGAACAATATTGTATTCTTCCTGATGAAAAGAGAGCTAGTAAAATGGCCAGAACTAATGATATGATTGATAGTTTCATTAGAATTCTTAGTAATCCTGGTGCTTATGAAGAAAATTCTAGTGTATCAGGTTTTGATAATTTGATGGATGCTAATAAAGAATGGAACGGATACACTAATGCTTCTAAACGTATTGTTGGTCCTAGTGGTTTTCTTACTCAACTTCGTTGGTTTGATTCTGCTACATCTGGTATTAAATTGAAAGGTATTTCAGTTAATATGGATAGTTTTGCTAGTATAGCTAACGTTACTAAAGCAACTCATGAAAAAGGTATTACTGTAATATATCCTAAAGGAACTATTGATTATCAAACAGCTGTAAATAGATTTGGTGAAGAGGCTACTATTAATGGCGAAAAAGTAAAAATTGTTGAAGTATTAGATAATAGTAATATCAAAATTGTTCATAGACAAATAGGTCATAGTAATGATAATAAAAATGTTGAAGGTTATTTGATTAATCCGTATAGTTCTCAAACTACTGCACATATTCTTGACGTAATGAAAGAAGGTGCAATCGTTAATGAAAATACTTATACATTTAATGCTTTTAAAGCATTTACTTTATTGGGTAGTAATTTTGATACAGCTTTAGGATTTATGAATCAACCTGCTATTCATAGACTTGTTAAAAATTGGAAACTTAACAATTCTGTGTTATCTAGTGATTATGGTAATCCTATTATTGATACACTTAGAGAATATGGTATAGCTCTTGGTATGCACGAATCTAAAGTTAATGTTCCTCTTGATGATATTGTTAGAAATATTGGTGATTTTAAGATTACTATTAATGATAAAGAAATTACTATCAATGAATATTTCTCCAACAAATACGGCATTTCCAGCTTCTCTAGCGCATTTAAAAATGGCGGCTTTACATTTGATAGAGAAGCATATAAAAGTCGATTAGACGCAAAATCTGATGCCCTAGAGAGCATCTTATTTGATATTTTGGTAGTCGGTCAGTTTAATGAGTTGAATAATATCGGACAGGATATGTCTAATAATGTTAATGCTCTTAAAGCTGATAAGTATGGTGCTAGACCAAGTTATTTTGAAACTCAAGAAATATTTAATGATATTAAAAAATGTATAGCAAATACTAATATTAAAGTAGGTGATATAACTTTAATAGAATCTGTTTTCCCTGGAGTTGAAGAAGGTATTAATGAGTATCTTAAATCAAATGTTGAATTTAGTACTTATAAATCTCTTGCTGCATTTCTTAAATATAGTACTGCTACATCAGTTAAAGTTTGTGAACAAATTTTTGATACAGCAAGTCCTAAATTTATGAGTTATGCAGATAGCTATAAAATTATTGGAAATAGAAGTAAAATCAATAAGCAAGAATATACTGCTATTAAGAATTATTTTATTAGAAAAGTTACTGGACAATTTAGTAATATTACTTATTTAAATTTGCCTACTATTATATCTCCAGATGGTACATTTGAAATTCGTCCTGATTCTGTTAATGATACTTATGCAGCCAATCAAATTGAATTAGAACGTATTTGTGGTCATAACGCAGGTCATGAATTTAGTTGTAAAGACCCTCTTGACCCTACAAGAGATGAGATTATTGCATATAGTTATCTAACCCCCGTAGAGAAAATAGATTATATCAAACGTACCTTTACTAATATTAATTATTTTAGATTTATTGAAACAGTTTCTAATGATGAACGTGCCAATAAAGCTAAAAAGTTTATGCAATATCTTAACTTCAATCAAGGTAATGCTACCGATAATGATGTTCATAATTCATTCGAAGATATGTTTACTCATCCTAATTCGCTTATTAAACTAGCTGCTTTAGATTGTGTAAAATATGCTTATTTGATTGAAGGTAATAGTTTTGGTGCGACTAAGATAACTCGTTCTGTTAATAATACTCCTATGTATCCTATTGAACAGAATGGTCTTGGTATTGGAGATGTACTTAAGAGTCAAATTAGAAATGTAGAGTTTCATAATGAAGATATAATTAATTTTGTTAGAACTAATCCTTCAGCATTTAAAATTGCTAAATATACATTTAATAGTTTTAAACGTAAAGGTATTAAATATAATGCTAATACTGACGGTTCTATTAAGATTTATTCTAATGCTCATATGAGTGTTGATAATCATCCTGAAATTATTAGTATTAACAAAAATCTTTATAAAGCGATTGTTCATTTTCAATATGTTAATGGAGAACGTGTTGGTCAACTTACTTATGTTCCTCTTAATAAATTAGAGGCATTTGAAACTAATGCTGGTATTGACGATAGTATTTTTGTTGCAAATAACACATTTAGAACATATAGAAATCAATTATGGCGACAACGTGCAGATAATTATGTTCATGAAAAACTTTTAGTTGCTATTGCTACTAACGTTCAAAATGCGATTATTAATAGTCTAAATGCTGATGGAGTAATTGAAGTTAAAAATATTAAAGATGCTCCTTTTGCTAACAGAATAGCTTATGATTATAACGTAACAGGTTTATTTAAATCTGGTGTAAAGAATAACCAAATTTATGTACAAGAACTTGAAGGTGGTAATCGTTATTTTGTAACAATAACTGGAGAAAAAGCTATTAATATTTCTGATGAAATGGCAGAAATGATAGAAAAGTATCCAAATGCTAATATTGATGATTTTGGAGTAGTTTGTAGAATTACTGAAGACGATTTTAATGCTTTCTATAAAGGTCAAATTGAAGCTGATGATAATTCAGTCCTTCGTTATTCTGAAGATATGGTGGTTAATCCTACAAGCGAAGCTATTCGTGAAACTATTACTTATATTAGTGATAGTATTAGAACTGGAGATGCTTATGCTCAAAAGATTATGAATAAGTTTACAAGTTTAAATATTGACCCTTATAATCTTAATCAACTAGCTACAGACAAAGAATTGTCTTTAAATATCATCTACGATTATATTGATAATGAAGGTAGCTTTATTATGGATTCGATTAATCATTTCCCGTGTGAAGATGGTATTGAACGTAGAATTGATAGTGATGAAGTTATTCAGTATGTTATGAAAGATAAAACAGCTGAAGCTTTATTCCTTAAAACTATTCTTTCTGCTGCTACTTTTATGAATAAATATAAATTATTTAACCTTATTGATGTTAATAGCGAATCAGAAGCTGCTGCTAAAGTTGTTAATAAGATAAACAATATTAGTAGAGATATTAATTCTCATAATGTTGCGGCTACTGCATCTAAAAAATGGTTAATGGAATTTGTTGCAGCTAGAACTACCGACCCTAGACTTGTAAATGATATTACTAAAATTTTTACAGGTTATGGAGATACTGGTTGGGCTGATTTATGGATTCAAGATATTCATGCTAGCAAAGACCCTATTGTACAAAATATTCTTAAAGAATTTGAAATTAGACTTGAAGATTCTAGAAAATTAGGCATTAAACTAGCTAAAGATTTTAGTACTAAAATTAAAGAATTATCAGACCAAGCAAAGGCTGAAGGTAAAGAAGCTAGTTTAAATTCTATTATTGACAATGAAGGTAGACTTATACGTGAACATAATGCTGAATGGGAGCTTAAAGTTGAAAATTTAGCTAGTAAGGTTACTGTTCAAAAAGCTCGTTATGGAGAAAATAGTGTAGAACATTTAAAGGCTAAATATGATTATGATAAATTTATAGCAGATACTGCTGTTCACAAGTTTAAAACTACAGAAGTAATATATGAAGACGGTACTGTTGAAGAAATAGATTATCAAGATAGTAAATTAGCTATTGAAAAAGAAGCTTTGGAAAATATTCCTAATGAATTTTCTAATTATAAAAAAATTCTTGCTCAAATTAGTGAAATATATAATAAAGCTATTGGCAATGTTCTTACCGATGAACAAGAACTACTTATTGGTAATTTAATAATAGAACTTGATGCTATGACTAATATGTCAAATGAAGATGGTTCTAAAAAAGTTGGTTGTCAAGCAGAAATAGCTAGAATACTTAATGATTATTCTATTCAAACAAGAAATCTTCGTGAAACCTTCTTTACTTATACAGTAGCTCCTGGATTTGAGAAAAAACTTGATGAAAATCTTAAAATTATTGCTAGATATGAAACTCGTAGAAATATTGATGGTAGTTTGATTATCAATCGTGACCAATTAATGAATATCGAAGAGTATGCTAAAGCTAAGCAATGGATTCGTAATAATGCTAAACTTGTTAAAAATGCTGGCGATAGTCATTATAAACATGACCTTTCTGAAACTTTAGGTGAACAATATAAAAAGAAGTCATTATCTACTGTTGCTATTCAGAAATTTGATGCTAAAGATGAGTATGGTATTGTTGATGGACGTAAGATTCCTCAAACTGGTGATGAACACAGTGTTGAAGCTATTCGTGAACAAACTATTAATAATTTTAAATCTCATTTGAGTAATGGACTCCCCTACGGGGGGCTAATTCGTGCAGCATCTTCTGATGATTTTGTTTATACTAAAGCTTTTTGGGAAAATCTTAATAGTGGTAGAACAATATCTAAAAAAGAAGCAGATACTGGTCATGATATTAATGCTATTCTTGAAAATCATTGGAATAATGAAACTGGTGTTTTAAAAACTTGGGAATTAGATATAGATGAACTTGAAGTTCTTAAAGATTTATTCAAAGATTATGTAGATATTAGAGCTAAAAGAAAAGGTCCTGATGGAAAAACTGTTGCAAGTTTCATAGACGAACATTGCGATGTAGATTATGCTTGGGATGCATTTAATTTTGATTATAGTCAAGTTTTAGCTACTCGTAATAAAGAAAGAATTGCTGCTTGGAAAAGTGTTTTTATAACTGTTGATGAAGAAACTGGAGTTGAACATCCAAATGATGCAATTTATAGTGTTATTAGACCTAAAAATGTTTTCTCAGAAGATGTCGATAATAAGTGGGTAAATAAAGATATGACTATCGCCAAACGTGAAAACGATAGTCGATTTATTGATGTACCTACACCTTATTATTGGATGGAAGTTGAACGTCAAGTTAATCTTCATGGTGCTAAATCTAAAGAATATAAAGATTGGTATAAGAAAAATCATTATTGGAATCCTTATCTTAGACGTTATGTTCCTCTTCGTATTTGGACCATGAAAGAAGATAATATTAATATTTATGACAATAAAGATGTTAAATGGGAACCTAGAAATAATAATTTAATTTATACGGAGAAAGAAGAACTTCTTAATAAGGATACTTATAAATCAAGTATTGCCAAATATAAGCCTGGAACAGGTTATGATAATGAACGATATACTTCATTAAATATTTATCAAAAACAAATGATTGATGAAGTTACAAAGGTTCTTAATGGTTATGTTATAACTAATAGTAATCAGCGTTATGTTGATAAAGGTTATGTTCCTGCTTTAAGACAAAATAAAGAAATTGGTTTAAAAGATGCTCCTAAAGAAATTGCTAAATTCTTTGGTTATTGGGGCAAAGGTGCTGATAACTTTAGTTGGAAGAATGATGAAGATGTTACTTACGATAGAGATTATACAATTCCTAATCAAAGTTTGATTCAACTTAGTGATTCTAAATCTAAAGAAATCGTTCCTATCCCTAAATTTAAAATTGAAGGTGAAACTGATGAAGCGTTTGCGGAAAGAGTAAATAAAGCTATTGAAGCAAATGCAGCAGCCCGTAGGGAAAATAACCAAAATCATGCAGCTCTTATTAATAGAGATTGGGATAATGTTTTTGAAGCATTTATTAAACAAAGTGCTAGAGAACAAGCAATATCTGTTAATAAAAATCTTCTTTATGCGATGGATAATTTCCTTCAAAATACCGATTCATATGTTGCTGGTAGCGGTAAGTTAAGAAAGGATAAACGTAGAAGTGGACAAACTCAAGAAGAATATGAAAAAACCTCTAGAACTAATACAAGTTTAGTAGCTAGAGAATATATTAGAAGAGTTGTCTTCCAACAATTTAAAAATCCTAAACATAACAATCTTAACATTGTTGGTAATCTTGCTCAAAATATTGCTGGTAGTAAATACATGATGATGAATATTACAGGTGGTATTGCCAATGTTCTTACAGGTTCTACCAATACATTTATGGAAAGAATGGCTGGTGAATATGTTAGTCATAAAGATTGGTTGTCAGGTCAAGCTAAGTGGCTTAAGGGTTCTATTAGTTTTGTTACAGGATTATATTCTGAAACTTCTACTACACTTGAAGATGCTGTTATTAAAGCTGCTAAAATTATTGATTTTGATAGATTAGTTGAACTTGAAGCTCAAGGAGCTAATAAATACATTAATAGAGCTAAAGCTTTGACTTATAGTCCTCAAACAGCTACTGAACATTATATGCAATCTACTATGTTATTTGCTATGATGGAATCTCATAGAGTTGTTGAAACTTCGCGAGGTATTAGAGTTATGGATTTAAATCTATATACTAGAGAAATTGAAACAGATGCTTTACTTCTTTACATGGAAGATAAAGAAGAACTTCAAAATCAATGGGATGTTTTTAACGAAGCTATAGATGCTGATAAAGCCAGACTTGCTTTATATGATACTTTCCAAAGAAATAGAGTGTATGATTTTATATTACAACATCTTGATAAAAATGGTAAAAAAGAGTATAAAAAACTTCGTGAAGATATGCTCAAAGAATCTAAAAAAGAGTTTGAAAAATCTCCTACTGTTTGGAGTCAATTTGAACTTGTTGATGGATATGCTCAATTAAAATCTGATGCTATTCTTACAGATACTCTATTTAGTGGTTTTTGTAATAAAGTTAAAGAAGTTAATAAAAAAGTTCACGGTGTATATGATAAGATTGGTGCAGCTAGAATTGAACATCATTGGTGGGGTGGCATGGTAATGCAATATCATAAACATCTTTATCCTGGTTTTAAGAAACGTTATCGTACAAATGCTTATTATAATGAAGTTCTTGAAACTATAGAAAAAGGTAGTTATGTTAGCCTTGTTCAATTTATCGCTACTCCATTTAGAAATTCCAATAATGGAAAACCACAAGATTTTAATGAAGCTTGTGAAGCCATTAAAGAAATTGCTAAAGAAGCACTTCAATTTTATGGAAATGTTCTTCTTAATTATGACATTCTTCCAGAAAATGAAAAGGCTAATATTAGACGAGCAGCTAGTGAATTAATTTGTGTTATTACTGCAATATGTGCAGCAATTGTAATTTGTGGACTAGGAGATGATGACGATGATTCTATACTTTATAATTTAGCAATGTATCAAATAGACCGTTTAGCTACTGAAACTATGGCTTTCAATCCTATTGGAGCTTATGCAGAAGCTGACAAACTTTGGTCTAGTCCTGTTGCTTTTCAACAAACTATTACTGACGCATTTAAAACTTTTAATCTTTGTTTAGGTTTACTTGCAGAAGATAACTTTGAAAATGAATATACAACAGGTCGTTATAAAGGTCTTAATAAATTTGAAGTATTGCTTATTAGAAATACTCCTATCGTTCGTAGTATTAATCGTATTTTGGAAATGCCTAAACATAATACTTATTATAAAGTTCAACAAAATGCTTTAGGTTTAGTTAATTATCGGGCTATTGCTGATAAATTATTTAATTAATTTAAGCAATAAATAGGTAAAAAAAATAAGGGCTAGAAGTAGAGGAAAACCTCATACTCCTAGCCCTTTTAATTTTAATGTTTATTCTACTTCTATTTGTAATAACCAAATTGATATTATAATCGAAACAATAAAACAAATACAAAATACAATATTATGATTATTAACAAATTTAGCAATAAATGAAGAACGCTTAGAAGAATCATTTATGTCTGTTAATGTAACACTTATTACAATAGTATTAGTAAGCCAAATTGCACCAATAATTTGATAAATATTCATATGAATTTGATTATTTTAGACACCCCGTAGAGGATGTCAAACATTCCAACTAATTTCAATAGTACATCTATTACTATCTCTCCTTACAATAGTAGCTCTATAACCATAATGTTCTAGCCAATTAACAATACAACGAGAAGTAGTAATCATATCTACATCTATATCATCATATTCATCAATAGTAACATCACATCTAAATTGATATTCAGAAATAGCACAATAAATTAGTGCTTTTACTTTCTCAATATACTTCTTTTTAGATATAGATTTAATAATTTGGTCTTTAGCTTTCTTAGCAGTTATCATATCAATACCATTTAATATAAAGACAATCATCATATTTAGAAGTAACATATCCACAAAGTTTAGCCCATGTAGTTAAATAAGCTATATTTGTATCATTTTTGTTTAACATCGGATAATCTTTAAAAATGATTTTTACCTCCATTCTTCCAGATGCAGCAGCTTCTTCAATTTTATTGATAATAGGTACCATAGTAGTGCTACCAATTTTGACACCATATGCTCTAGCTGTTATAGCTTTAATATTTCTAATATCTGTATACATAATCTACCAAGTTATATAAAATTCATTATAATTATCTTTAACTTTCTCATCAATCTTATAACCTAACTTATCAAAATGCCAACGAATAATACCACAAACTTCATCCTCAACATAATAAACTCCGCCTTCATCAGCTTCTTTCTTCATAGGTACTACAAGATGATAAATAATAGCCCCTTCTTTAGATATAGCAATGATTTGTTTAAGCACATTATAAATTAGAGGATAATGTTCAATATTATATTTAAGAACATTATGTTTAACATTATCAGCATGAGCTTTAGCTAGAATATTTAACTTATCATTATCCTCTACGGGGGGTCGAACTCCTTCACCCTTTACAAGCATAAGTTTATCTTGGTCTTTAAAATTTGTAGTACCATTTATTTCTCTAAAATAATAACATTGTTTTTCTTCATCAACAGTAGTAATAGTACACTTAACATTAGGATAAAGACCACTAATATTAGTAACAACATCGCCTACCTTAAAATTAGGTTTAACTGTATCAAGTAATTTAAGTTTATCTTGGTCTTTAAATTTAATTTCAATAAAAGATTCTTTAAACTTATAATATTGTTCTTTAACATTAACTATATTTACTGTTAGTTTTGTTTTAGGATTAAGTTCTTTAGTGTTGATAACAACATCACCTACTTTAAATATAGGTTCAATTTTATCATTAGATGTAAGATTAACTATACAGGTATGATGATGTTGTTCATCACTTTCAACAGTTATTTCACAATTTTCATATATTTTACCGTCAGGAGTTTTAAATATAATTTTATGTTCTCCTCCAGCAATACCTTTATCCATTCGTTTAAAATTAAAATCATTATTGTTCATAAATATATTTTATATTAACGGTTACATAAATAATATTATCATAATGTTTGACAATTTGAACTTTAACATCTGAAACTAAATTATTTCTATATTTATCTATAAAATCATTAGAAATAAATTTATATTCAAAATGTTTATTTAGATTACTAAGATTGCCATTTACTAAATAATCTATGTGAAATTTTACAATAACATTATATTTAGATGTTTCTTTAATAACATCATCTAATTTTATAATTCCTTTATATACATAATTTATGTAAGTATAAGGTTCGTCTGTAAATTCACCATTAGTATGAATAGTCATATCACCACATTAATTTAATTTTATAAACTGTATATTCAATGCCATCTTTATATTTAGGTTCTTCATCAGTTTCTATTCTATATCCAAGAACACTATAAAAATAATGCAAGTCCTTAAACGTTTTTTCATTATCAGTACGATAAGTAACTTCATGTTTAAGTTTACTACAAGCATCAACAATTTTACCATTAAAAAGGTCAATAATTGCTTTATATTCCTTTCGTATAGCTTCACAAGTTCTATTTACAGCTTCGGGATAATTAACAGCCCAAAGTTCATTCTTTTGTTCCATAGTTATAAAATTAGTGTAAAAAATAACAGTCCTACTTTCACAAGCAAGACTGTCTATATGAATATTTTAACCATTAACAGAATTAGAGCGAGTACTCGCTAAATTATTTTATTTACTAACAGATTCTTCTTTAATTCGTTCTTCAAGAATATGAAAATACTCATCCATAACAGTAAGCTGTTTAGTCATAAGAGTTTTCTTAGTTTCAGGAAGAGTATTGAAAATAGGATTGTTAGCAATAAACATACGAAGTTTAGTAATTTTATCACCAAGAGCTTCTTGTTCAGCTAACATTCTAGTAATATATGCTTCATTTTTATTAGTTTTATTCAAACCATTCTTAGCCCACTGAAGCACAAAGCCAAGATGTGACCAAACTTTATTAGTAATTTCTTCCATAGCATATTGTTTACCAAGAATATCACTATAGTTCGCAGGGTCGACACAAGAAGAATGATTAATCATTTCAAAACCAGTAAGAGTTCTTGCATGAACAAGAGTTGTTTTACTGCCAAATTTAGTAGCTTCAACAGTATCTATAAAATTTTCAACATCTTCTTCAAAAATCTTACTGCCATCATTCTTTTCTATAAGACCAAAATAACTAGCTTCAAACACATCTTTAGGACACCAAGATTTATATCCATCTTCATAAGTTACTTCATAACCTGCAGTTGTTGGAGGAACTATAGTCCCATCTTGCCCAACACGATAATGTTTTTTACTTGCTTCAATAGCTGTCATAGGAACAGCTTCTACCATTTTAACTCCAATAAATTTACTCATAATTCAAGTTTTAATTTGTCAATAACTTTATTTAAATAATCAATAGGAAAACTTCCTTCAAGTCTAGCTATTTCTTCAAAATTTCCTTCAAATATAGTACCTTTAGCCGATTTAGCTTTATAAAATATAGTAGTCGGATATACTTTTACATTATAAGAATCAGCTCTAAATCCTTTATTAGAAAGAACTCTAAGAGTTATATCACAATCAATCTTATTAATAGCTTCAGTAATAACTCTTTTTACAATAGAACAAGCAGGACAATCTTTCTTTACTATCAATACAATCTTTATCATAATAGTTTATATAATTTTATACAAACTGATTGATTTTCCGCCCCGTAGGGAACATCAAATTAGTTTGCTGTATTATTAATCAATGTTATTATTTGAATTGAAATTTGAAGCTCCCTATAAGCGACAGACCTATTCAATTAGTATAGATTCTCCGCTATCGGCGAATGATGCTTGAAAGTCAGCCAGAGTTCTAGTATAAGTAGTAAGATTACTACCATCACTACGAAAGTAATTAACTGAAAGTTGCCATTCTTGACTAGGAAGTTTCACTTTACCAACTGAATGTACAGTATATCTATTACCTGATTTAAGATGTATATAAATACTACCTACATCAGGAGTAATGTTAGGACCAATTGCTTTCATAATTTACTTAACAGCTCCTCCTGTACTTCCAAAACCTCCATTACCTCTTTCACTAGAACCAAGTTCTTCTACAGTATCAACTTCTTGCCATTCAATTCTTTCGCTACCACTAATAAGTAATTGACAACATCTATCATTACCGTCACATTTATATGGAGGAGTATTAATAGATTTAGTAAGTTTACTTAAATTTTTTCTAGCAGCAGAAGTATATTGTTTAATTTCTCCACTATGACCTGCTCTTAATGCAAGTTTTTCAATACCATTAGTAAGATATGTAATAGCTTGAATTAAATCAGCAGAAGTTCTATTCTTATAAACCATAAGAAGTTCACCACGATAACCCCAATCAAGAGTACCAGGAGCATTAGGTACATAAAAATCAGATTTAGTCAAGTTACTACGAGGACGAAGTTCCATTTCGTTAGGTATAGTAATATCTGAAATTTTAGCTAATTCATTAACAGTTACTACATCTCTGCCAAAACTATTTCCAATAGCAAAAGCTAAACCTGTATGATAAATCCATCTATCTCTTTCTACATCATATTCAGAATAAATAGGATAAATGTCCATACAAGCATCACCTTCTTTACCATAGGCAGGTAATTTCGGTTCAACGGTATTAGTTCCAACAACTAATTTAGTACCATCATTAAGAACAATTTCTTTTAATTTACATACTTTTACATTCATAATTTTAATATTTTATTGATTAATAATTAAAGCTGCATTATTAACAGCTGATTCAAGTTTACGACCTTTATCTCCATATAACAAGCTATCCATACGTTTAATACCTTCAGCATTATCTACGTTAGAATAATATCCGCTAATAGCATTAAATGCGCCCCAAGCAGTACCTGCAATATCTTTTTGACCAACACCATTTTGATAATAATCAAATGTATCACAAATAATATTTAACTTACGAGTACTAATCTTTGCGTCATTAACAGCAGTATATACTCTATATAGTAATTCTTGATTAGTATGACCAGTTTCTTTAAGTCTAAAAGCTTCGTCATCTGTAAGAACTTGACCACAAATATAATTAACTACATCGTTATCAGTAACTTTAATACCTTGTAGGAAATTATAATATTCTTGAGTTTCTTGAGCTTTAACTTTACTAATACCAAGAATTTCTTGTGCCAAACTAATCTTACTATGAACATTGCTTGTATGTCTAAAACTTACATAATTACTAGCACCTCTAATAGCAGCATTAAGAGTATTTTGACAAACAACTCTAATAGGAGTAAATAAAATCTTAACTCCAGAACTACCATCATGAGAATTAGTAAATACTAGATAAGTTTCAACAGGGTCACCTTTAACAAGAATATTATTAGGAAGTTTTGCACTAACAAAAATACGTTCACCATTACCAAAGAAACCAGCAGTTTGCCATATAGCACTATTCTTACCTATAGCATCATCAAAGAACTTAAACGCTTCTGTATTTTGGACAGGCGTATATTTACTTTTAACAACACCCAAAGGAATATCATAATCAGTGCGATAAGTAGCAAAAGCATTTTCGCATAGGTTATACACGTCTTTACCATAAATAAAACCGCCTCTTTCTTTAATAGCATTAATCTTATCTAAATCAGCGTCAAAATCACTTCCCACATTTATAGGCATCTTACCAACAAGTTCGCATTTACTAACTTGCCAATTAAGCCCAGCCTTAATCATTACTTCTTCACTAGTCTGACATTGACTCACATCAATAGCTCCTTTATATCTAAAAGGAGCACCTTTTACCGCATAACTCATAATTTTTCTACTTTATTAATAATAGAAGCGATAGCCTCTTTCTTACTAATACCATAAGTTTCAACTACCCACTTTACCAAATCATAAAGTTTTTCTTCTAATTCTAACATATTATTCTTCTAAAAGTTTAATAGTTGTTTTACATAAATCACAGAAAATAGTATCACCAGCAGTTTCATCATTTTCAAGGAGAATTTCTTCTTCGCAAATAGGACAAATAACAATTCTTTCTCCTGCATCATTTATTTTAATATAAGCATCTTCCATAAATACTTTACCAACTTTATACATAATTTGACTACTTTAGACAGCCCGTAGGAGAGTAATATAAGCTAACTCATATACATCCTCTACGGGGTGTCGAACTTAAACTAAAACAAAATAAATACCGCTAATAACTGCTCCAAGAATACCAGCAATCATATCTTTTGTATCATTAGCAGTATCCAATTTATATTCTTTAATAATAGATAAGATACCAACAAGTATAACTCCAATAACAATACCAATATAGCCAAAAGGACTACCCATACTTACGATAACCCACCCTAACAAGAAATGGAGCAGTTTGTCTGCTCCAAATTTCTCTACTAATTTGTCTGTTAAATTCATATTACTTAATAATTAAAGAATCATGATAAACAACATTAGCAATACTGATATCATCACCATCGCTAATTTTAGCTTTAACACTAGTTTTATTAACATCTGCAGATATACTACTACCAGCTATTTGAGCATTGTCAAACCATGCTTGAAGAAGAGTAAACTTATCTGCACAATTAAGTTCACTAAGAGTAAAACTAAAATTAAAATTGAGTTTAAGACTATATAAATCTTCAATAGTAAATGGTACAACTTCTTCATTAGGATAAGCTGCTGCATATTTATCGTTAATTAAATCAAGAAGTTTGGCATCAGTCATACTACAAAATTGACTAGTAAGAGTATCTTGCGACCAAGCAATACTATAAACATCTAAGAACAGTTGCATAAGAATAGCACTACGATTCATATCAACTTCTGTACAAGCAGATGATTTAGTATAAAGTTTAGCATCAGGAAGATTAATCAAACGATTACCACTCTTACCTAAAGCGCCAAACTGTTGTACAGCAGCTAACATAGTATCTTTAAGTCTTTCAGCTTGATTTTCTTTAGTTCTGCGAACTCTAGCAATACGAAGTTCTTCTTCTTTACAAGTTTTGACATCACTTACAAACTTAGAATAAACTCTACGATAACTATCTAACTTATCATGAAGTTTATCTTCAGTAATGGCTAAACGTTCTTCAAGTTCATGAGTAATTTCTCCACCATTTTCTTCAATCTGATAGAAAATATCTTCAAGTTCTTGACTAATATTAAATATATTCATAATTTAAAGATTACTAGAAACATTAACAATTTTAGTACTAAGTTTACCACAATGTTTGCAACGATTAACATACGTTACAGACAATATTTCTCCACGAACATTTTTAACTTCTTGTTTCTCAAGAACTTCATATTCGTGAGCACCAAGCAAACATTTAATCCATTGTTTCATTATCTTCTATGTTTAGGTTGATGATAAGCAGGACGATAAATAGGATTTAAATAACTAGGTAATTCAATACCATCGCAGCTTGCTTTAGCCCATTGTTGAGCTAATCTCATACTAACAGTATTAAGAACTGTAGGTCTACAACGTCTATCACGATTGTGATTGTTTTTAGTAGTTGAAAACTTACCATTCTTAGCAGTATGACCGCCACCTGTGTAGCCACTGAATAATTTACTTAATGTACTCATAATTTAATTTGTTTTAGGATTAATAATTACTTTACTTTTTTAATCATTTCTTTTATTTGTTTTATAGATATACCTTTAGTATTTTTTAGCCATTCGGTATAAGGTATAGTTCCATCTTTAGTTTTAATATAACAATACCTTATAAATACTTCAAAACTAATATATTTATCTAAACTTATGTCCAACATCAATAAGTTTTTCACGAATCATACCTGCAATAATAACAGCATTAGGATGAGGTTTACCAGTAGTTCCATAATATCTTAAATCAATAATATCTCTCCATTGATTAATAGTATAAGTATAAGCACAAATTGTAGCAGTATCTAAAGGAAGAACACCTCTAGCATCTTCTGGAAGCATACCAAGCTCAAGAAGCAAATTATAATCTTCAAATCCTTGGTCACAAGAATTAAGATAAACAGAAAGCTTAGTATTAGAATCTATATCATCATCTTCCCAACTTTCAACATCTTTATCAGTCATCCAATGAGGTTGACAAATAGCTCCTCCTTTTCTACTAAGATTGACATATCTAGTGCTTTGTTCAGAGATATTATTAGGACTAACTCGATTTAATTCTCTGCTAGTACTAATTTGAGTAACTACTTTAAAAGTATATCTCATAAGAGAAAAACCAATAGGAGTATTTTCAAACTGAAGTCCATCTACTTCAAATTCATGATATGATTCATCGAAATCATTATGTTCTATAACAAATTGTTTATTAGTAGAAACATAAATATAATCAGAATCATATCTAAACTCAAGATAAGGACATTCTTCATATCTTTGAAGATTAGCTAATCTCCAACCTTTATAAGGAATAATATAATACACACTTTGATGTCTAAGCATACTTTTATGATTAGAATCAATAAGTCTTTGACACATAGCTTCGTTACCAGTAGTTTTGTCACTAGCATAACAAATTCTAGCACAACGAGCTACATGAGCAATTGGGTCATCTTGAACCCAAAGCTCAACTTGAGGTTTAATAATTTCCATAATTTAATTTCTGTTTTCAAATATTTGTTTATAAACACTTTCTTCAATATAATTAATCTTCTTATAAGGAAAATCTGGAAACATTTTTTGAACATCTTCTTCCTTAATAGCAATAATTTGACCTGTTCTATACGGATTATTACCACGTTCTCCATCTTTAATTGCAATAAAGAAAATACCTCCTTCGTCTATAACTTTTTGACAGTCTTCACATGGTTCTCCAGTACAAACTTTTCGTGGAGCTTCAGCTGTTTTACCGTTTTCATCTTTATAAGATGTTCCAAATAAAACAACATTAGTATCTTTACCACAAATAAAACAGGTATCAACAGAAGGATTGATTCCATATTTTTCACTAGCTCTAAAACCCATAACTTTATATTAATTTAGACCCCCCGTAGAGGATGACATTATACCATTTCTTCTTTCACAAACTCTAAGACTTTATAAAACAATCCCATAAGATTACCATTATTCTCAATTTCGTAATCACTACTGCTAGAAGTAATATATTCGCTAGAATGTTCAACTTTATCTTCAAGTCTACCTCTAACAACATGAATTATTTTACCTCCAACGTTTCTTACAGCTTGCCATTCATTAACAAATCTAACGTCAGCAATTACAGCAAATCCATAATAATCTCTATGTTGAATAGCTTTATTAATAGTAGAATTAATCCACACTTCTTTACCTATATGATTATGCATAACCTCAGTACCATAATATTGCATAAGAGTACGAAGTTTAATAACGCAAGTATCTCCGTAAGATTCTCTCCATTTAGCAAGAGTATTTTCTTGTAAATCTCCAAGAGTTATTTCAACTCTAGGAACTTCTTTAAGCATCTTTTCAGTTAAAAATGCTTTAAGTTCAAAACAATAATACTTATTATCTTTATAATCACTATTATCAAAACATTCACGATTAATACCAAAAATAAAACTTAAATCATCTTTAATCTTATCTGCAAAATGAAGAATAGGTACATCTAATTCACTATCTCTATTTTTAGTAAACCAAATATAATTATCATAACTAGCTTGTGTAGTACCTGCTGCCATAATATAACGAATCATATCAGCAACAGTATCTTTACCAGAACCTTTGGTTCCTTTGACACCTACAATAACTCTTTTTTGTAAATCCATAACTTTATTATTTTAATTAACACTACAAATATAATACTATTTTGTATAATATTATATAAAATCGAAACTATTTTATATTTTTTCTATTGCTCGAAAATAAGCCTTTCTAAACAACTTTATTAGCTGGCTTATGTCTTAATCATCCAAGCATAGAAAACTCAACAGAAGCCAAAAGAATCATATCTACGGCTATGTTCAGGTACATTTTAGTATCAATAAAATTAAAAGGGTGATAGCCACTACGACTACCACCCTTACTTTAATTAACACTAACTTTATAAATATGGCAAGCAGGGTTATCCCTACTTTCAGCATACTCTAATTTAATATTATAGTCAAATCTTTTATGAGGAAGTCTATCACCAAAGTTAATCTTCCACCAACCCTTAACATCATGTTTAATCTTAATAGCTTTATTATTAGGTTCTTCGTACAGTATTAAAAATGTTTCAACAGTACGAGTTTCCTTATTAGGATTAATAGCTATATTATAATGAGTAACATTAGCAAAAGGTTTAATTAGACAATATTTATAATAATGACTATAATAAGATTCGTTCCTATCAAAAGGTTTAATATAATCTACTTCATAAAACGCATCAATCATTTAATCTTTAATTTTAACATCTTTAATATGGAAAGGAACTTTCTTAATTCCAGACCTTTCCCCGAAGTGAACATGAACATACTTTCCAATATATTCTGCTTTATTATTCAATACTATTTCTTGAAAATCAAAATTACTACTAAGACGAGTTTCAAATGTAGCATCATTAATATCATTCTGACAAAGAAGAATAGGTAAATTACGTTTATCTTCTTTATAGATATCAATAATCTTGAAATCACCTTCAGTAGCAGTCTTAAATTTCTCCATATATCCTACTCGTCTACGACCAAATTGATAATCGGCAGTAGGATTACGAAGAATAAGACCTTCATAACCACAACCTAAATAAACATCACGCATTTTAACTGCTTGAATATCATTACCAATAGGAATACTATCAAGAATGATTAATCGTTCCTTATTATTGATATGTTCGTTACTACAACTACGTTGTGTAGGATGGTCAATTCTATATCGAATAATATCACGATTTTCTTGACTCATATCTTCAATAGCAAGGTCATAGCACCAATACTGAAGAAGTTTATTTTCAGGAGCAGTAGCATCTTTTACAAAATGATTAATATCATTAACACTATAACCAGGAAGATACACTTCACCGTCCATAGCCCAACCTTCATCAATCATATTGTCGACAAAACTTGCAGGAAGCACAGAAAGCAGATAATCTTCAAGATTCCCAAGAGTAGTCCACACAACACCTTCACGACTTTGAAATTTAAGAGTATAAGGTTTAAACATATCGTTATTACGACTAGCAGTAATCAAACATCTAAGACCATTAATCTTAGGCTGACCAAGCATAACAGGTTCTTTATTCCATACTTTACCAGTATAAGTCTTAGCAAGCATAGCAAGAATAGTATTATCTCTACCGTTACTAAGGTCATAAGGAAGATATCGTTCAAGATAAGCAGCAAGAATAGGACTATTGATATCCTCTACGGGGGGCTGACCTGTTTCATCAACAACCTCACTGAGAGTAATATATCCAGCTTTAAGTTTATCGTTGATACGACTTTTTAATTCAGCTTCAGCTGTTTTTTTAGTAATACCATATCTTTCTTCACGGATTTTACCACCAAGTATACCATGGTAAACAAAAGCTTCATGACCTGCAAGATTGCACCACCAAACTTGCGGCTTTCCGTTATTATTTCGTCTATAATATTTAGCACTTTTCATTTACTTATTAACTTTAAAATTATTAAATGCAAAACTAATAGATTTATCTTTTAGAGCTTTAGCTTTACGGCTGGCAGCGTTTTCCTTCTTACTACCATTTGGAACAGAACTTTCTTTAATAACAGTTTGTTCTCCGGTGAACAAGTCTCTAGATTTAAATGTTCTTGTAGAACTTCCACTGCTAGTTCTGGATTTCTTTGTATAAGAAATGGGTCGGTTATGTTCTTCAAAACTAAGATTTTCTTCATGACGAGTAACTAGTTTATCATAAAAATCAACTTCACATTCAGGCATACGTTGAGTAAGTTGATTATTTATATAAATAAAACCTGCAATATCTGTACGATAAGCATAATTGATAGTTTGCATTGGTCTACTACCATCAGGATAAATTCTGCTACAATCTAAACCTTTTAATAAAAAATAAAGGGCGGCAATTTCACCACCATTACTTCTTATAAGATAATCATACCAGCGTTTATCTTGAGCATCAAGAGTACCAATATATTTATCTTCTATCATAATTCTTCTTTTTACATTTATAAATAAGAATACGATTAGGTTTACCTATTAGAACATAATTATATTTAAACCATTTAACTACATCATAACAACTATAAGTTTTTGCAACTGTACCTTCAATTCTAACTTTACCCGTGTCGAAATTAAAATCACTATGAACAGAATTAACTTCATCAAGATTAATAATATTAAATTTCTTGATGTATTTAATATCTTCTTCATTAGTAACATCAAATTCGCCATAACAATAGATATTGTCTTTGGTAATAGTATTGCCGTCTATAACTATTTTCTCATCACTATCAAGAAGTTTTTCTTCTTCTTCAGTAATAGGACGCATAACAGTATAAACAAAATTACCCATAGTTTTAATACGGCAAAGAATCGCCTTCTTCCGTATTCCAAGTAAGTTCACTACTTTCGGCATAATTTTCTTCTATATAATTAATAGTATCGTAAGCTAATAAATTAATACTTTCATCTGAACATTTAGCAGCTAATTCAGAAAAGTCTTTAACTCCGTAATCTTCTGGAATTATAATAGGTATGATATTATACGTTTTAGCTAGCCAAACAGCTTCACGTCTACCAACTCTATCATTATCCATTAAACTTATAAGATAACCATTTGTAGCTACTTTTTGTCTAAGCCAATCATATTCAACTTTACGAAGCTGATAAGTTTCGTGAGGAATATTGATAACGCCTATGTTCGACACCCCGTAGGGAAGAGATAGATTAGTTCGTTTAAGATAACTTTCTAAACTTAATCTATCTTTACTAGATTTAGTAATAATTATAGCATCATATTTATCTCTTTCAAGATGTATAATACCTTCAAGAACATTACAATTAGTTATAAACTTTACTTCATTCTTTTTATCTCTTTTAGGAAAATATAATTTTATATTAACTATACCTCTCTTATCTTGACCAAGTACATAAGCGTAGCAAGGGTCATTTGGACTCTTATCATAATAATATTTAGGATTAGGATTAGAACTACGGTTAATATAAAATTGGTCAACGGCATACACAAAACGTGTATTAAGAAAGTTTAAATTAACACCTATATTTTTCCAATAAAGAGCATCAGAGTTATTCCATGGTCTAGTAACTAATTCAATAATTTGTTTCTTATTCTTAACAGCTCCAATACCTTGAATGATTACATCTTTTACGAGAGGGTCTTTCTTAGTACCATAAATAATATCACTAAAAGTATAAGCTATATGTTTAAGTACAAAATGAAAATGTTCTTTATTACTAACATCTACTTGTCGATGAACAATTTCAGATAATACAGTAGCTGCGGCATCAATACAATCACCCCACCAATAACCTGCAAAATCTCTACCTTTAAGTTTATTACGATTGTCATATCTAAAACCAAAACTAGGATGTTTATCTTCTCTGAAAGGACTACAAATAAATTCTCCAGTATCAATACAATGCTGTATAACTTCAGGTTCAATACCTGTATAAGCACTAAAGATATTTATTTGGCTAACCTTGCTTAGGATACTATCTTTAGTTAATTTTGAATTATTAATATTTCTTTTCATAATAAACTATTCTTGACTACTAATATAAAAAAATAAGGCTTCGGACACCGAAGATAGTATCCAAAGCCTTAATAGTCAAGAGTTTAACTTAATTTAATATGAAGCCTATATATTTAACTTCATCATTACTTCTACCTTAGAAAGGAAGGTCAGAAGCATCAGCATTAGGAATCGGGCTATCAGGGAAACCACCACCAAATGCTGGATTAGCAGCACCACCAAATGCTGGATTAGCAGCAACAGGAGCTACACCACCCACAGGAGCACCTACATTAGGAGTCTTAGCTTTCATAGCTTCTTCCTTATAGATGATACTTTCCTTATGAGCATCTACCTTAATAGAAGGTTGCTTATTAGCATCAAACAACTCAATAACACCTTCACCAATAAATGTTGGGAAACCGAGTTCACCTGCTTGATTACCACTCAAAACAGCTTTCCATTCATTCTTAGCACGAATAAAACGAAGAAGTTTCATCCAAATAGGAAGAATACCACCGTTAGCTGCTTTATAATAAGGTTTACCATTATTGTTAATGAGCTTAACATAATTCTCAAACATAGTCTTATAACCAGCAAGAATTATTTCAGCATCCAACGATACATATTGATAACCACCTTGTCCATCATCTTCAAAATCTTCAAACGGCAAAGTCAAAGCATTTTCTTCATCTTCAGTCATGTCACGACCACGAAGTACAAATACATCATAAACGTGCTTCATGAATTGGAATACTACATTAACTTTCCATTCAGCTTTACCACCAGGAATAGTTTCAACAGTAGATTCAACTGCACCAAATCTTACAGTTGAATACTTTCTATCGTTAGCGTTATCTTCATTTGAAGCAAATGTAAATGTCAAATAAGGAACAGCCAAACCTGCAAATTGAGGAATATTAGCATCATCCTTCAAAGTTGCCCAAGTAACTTCAACATTGTCAAGATGACCAATAAACAAAGCATTTGTTCTATTAGCATCACGCTTTTCGTCAAACTTCTTACGAACAACTGCTCTAGTTTCATTACTAATACCTCTTGCTCTACGTTTCTTAGGTGCTGTTACATCTGCCGCACCAGCAGCATTTTCAATTTCTTTTGTACTCATAATAAATTAAGTTTGTAAATTATTAGACAAAAATAAAGCCGTACTAACAATATTATCATCAGTACGGCTTGTATTTATTCTCTCTGTGTAATTCTAATGAACGATATTATTCAGCTTTCTTGTTGTTACGAGCTGGAGCTTCATCCTTATATTCACCAAGAACAAAACCCTTAACAGTAATAACTTCCTTACCGTTGTCTACTTGAACAGGAATTGTATTTTCCAAGTCAATAGAGAACTTACGATTAATCTTTTCAGCATTTTCGCCAAGGTCAGCCTTAAGACGCATCCAAACATTAGAATCAGTAAAGTTCAAAATAGTACCTGCACCTTTCAAACCAGAAGTGTTAGCACACTTAGAACCATTGAACTTAGGAGCAGTTTCACCACTCATTGTAGACATAAGAACTTCCTTCTTTTCATCATCAGTCATACCTTCAACTGACAAAGAAGCAATAAGTTCTTCATTACCACTATTCAAAGCAGCTTCAAGAATTTCTTCGTAACGATTTTCAAGAATAGCTTTCTTATCCTTAGCAGTCATTCTTTCCTTAATAGTCAAAGGATTACCATGCTTATCAAAGCACTGATTACCCTTAGCAATCAACCACAAGTCAAATTCCTTATGGAAAGCAGCAGCAGCTTCAGCAGACATTGGGTCAAGACCAGCTTCTTGACAGAAAGCAATAAATTCTTCAACTTGACCATTGATAGCTTCTTGAACTTCATCAACGTTCTTAATGAACATGATATATTCACCATGACCAACACCCATAGCACGGGTTACAGAAGAAGAAACACGGAAACCACCATTAGTAGATGTTGCAACCAATTCAGGTTCTTCACTTACTGCACGTTGACCAGCATTAACTACACTCATTCCAAAACTCAAACCTTTAAAAGTCTTCATAATTTTAATTTGTTTAATAGATTTATACTATGGAGCAACTGCTCCGTTAATTGTTTTTTAATCTTGTAAATTAGTAATATCAATGACCTCAACATCTTCAGGTATTTTACTACCTGTAACTTGATTAAGCTCATCAATAGACATACAACCCATTAAAAGGTCACTACCAATGTCTCTCGCGCCATAAAACCAAGCACGATGACCAATCATCACTTTAGGATACAACTGATAAGTGGTTTTATCAAAACACTTAGCTGCAACTGCATCATTATAAGTAAACTTACCAACAGCTGTCATAGTAACTTCACCAACTTTACGAGTAAATTTGTATGAAGTGACATAATCAACTGGAATAGCGGGAATACGATAAACAGGAATTTTCTTCTCACTAGCAATCTTTTGAGCATGAGCTTGATTAACAGCTATACCAAAAGAAGCATTAAGTTGATAATCCTTATATACATTTCCATTATAGTCTTTATAAAACTTAACAGGATAAACATATATATTATCACTATCGGGATTGTCTTTAAGTCGTTCAGCGGCTTCATCCTTAGAACGAACTTTCACACAACCATTTGGAAGTTTATCTTCAACATAAGCATTAAACCCATCTGTATATTCATACAGAGCGTGATAATCATCTATACATTCCCAACTCACGCTGCCTTTGAGTAACAATGCCTTAGCAACATGAACATCAATACCAGTTTTACCATTAACAACATGAATGTGTTCAGCACAAGTTGAAAACGGAAGTCTTAAATCTTTGGCTCTCATTGCAATAGCAACGCCATCTTGAACAGATTTAATCCCAGCTTTATCACTCCTTATATACTTAGTCAAAAATACTTCTAGTTCAGCCATTTCGGTAGGACTGAAAACACCTAGAACATTATTACTAAATACAGGAGTTTGAAGTTCATGTTTATCAGCAGTTTTATCAACTACTGCAACATCTTTTCTTTCTTTAATATCATTCATTATTTCAAAGAACTGCTTTTGAGTACATGACAAATGTACGAACTTTATTGATACTAACAAATAATATCCTCATTATTTTCACTCCCAAACACAAAATTTTTCTTCGCTTCTATTATAGTATGATTCGGAGAAGGTTTCTCTTTACCAAGTGCTTTTTCTTCAATAGTTTTATTCATAAATAATTTATAAACTACAAGTTTATTACTATCAATATCTAAATGATTAAAACGATAACGAATTTCATCAATAGTATCACATAGTGAACTTGTAATAATCATTACAGAGAAACTTGCAGAAATCGCTGTATTTGAGGCATTTTTGAGGGATAATACTCTTAATCGTCCTCTATTATAGAAGTCCAGATTTCGGCTTCCTATGGCTTGTGCGTGGGCTATTCGGGGCTGCCCTTTCATGCTTCCAGACTTATACAAGACAGGCACACCATTATCATCAGTCATAACACGAGGTTCAATCTTATCATGATAATCACCACAAATTTCACCAAAAGTTTCATTCAAATAATTAGTAATCTCAGCAGCAAATTCACCACGTTTACTGATAATAATAATTTTATCATCAGGATTATCTCTAACTATTTGACCAATAGCTTCTAGTTTTGCACTATTATCGCTAACAAGAACTCCTCTCTTACGCATAACCTCATAACAAGTATGAGCCTTTTCACCAAGTACAATAGGATTATAACATTCGTCAATTTGTTTAGTAAAAGGATTACTCATATCCATTGTACTAGACCAACCATTATACTTAGCAATATCATTAAGTACTTGTTCAGAACTTCTACCATCAGGGGCACCTTTACGAGCATAAGCAATGTTATTAAAATCTCCAAATATTTGCAATACTTGAGTAATGTATTCAGAATACTGATTATAAGCATTAAGATGTTCAGCATTAGCAAAATCAACTGCAATTTGATGCTCCTCTACGGGGAGGCTAAGTCGATAAGCATTTATACTATTAGCATCTATAGGATTATTAATAGGTTTACATTTCTCATAAATATTAGCAAGTTTTTTAGAATCAATAACATCATCTGTTAGTAGCATTAATCTAAACTTACTATGAACAAATAGATTATACACTTCGGGAGTTATAGTATCAAACCCAACTATAAAGCATATATCATAATGATAAGTATATTTAACATTAAGATAAGTTTCACTAACGCAATTAATAGTCTTAGCATCTATATCATAATTCTTAAACTTATCAAATATTTTAACTCTAATTGCCCATTCTTTAACTGCTATAAATACTTTAGCAGTCGGATTCTTATTTCTCATTTGAGTAATAATGCGACATACAATTTCAGAATAGTCCAAAGGTTTAACACAATGAATACTACCTCTTCCTTTATATTCCGCACTAGCCCATTTGTTAATAAGAAAATTATAACTCTCTTCTATTACATTTTTCATATTTTAATCATAATCTTCTTCATCGAAAAGTGAATTATACATACTACTATTTTTCTTAATCTTAGTCTTGCCTTTACCTTTTGGAGTAATACCTAGTTTAATAGGGTCGATAATCTTAATACATTCTTGATAATAATATCTAAAATTAATATCACGCAAAGCAATATCTTTATCATCAAGAGTATTTAAGACTGTAACAACATTACCAGCAGCTAGTCTTGACCTTGCACCGCTATCATTATGTACCTTTTCTATAACAACTCCATTATTAGAAACATAAAATCTTACATATCTTTGACAGACAATATGCTCAACTTTACCATTAATAACTTTAGTTTCTTCAACATGAAATTGTCTACCTACATTCTGAGTTTTACAAAAATCAAGAATATTTGTAGCAGATTGTAACGTATCCATAACAGGAACATTATTAATAAAATACTCATAAACAGCTTTAGCTACAATAGGCATACTGTAACCTTTTTTAAGGTCTTCAGCATACATTAAAGGATGTAAATCTCCTTTAAATTCGTCCTTAAGTTTATTTACGCCTTTCTTAGTAACTCTAAACTGACTTACGTAATTATTTCAAACTGTAATCTCTATTTTCATAGAGTGTCGGACTATATCTTAATTTTTAACATTAATTCGTTCTACAATATAATTTTTATAACGAACTTTAAATTTATTTTTAGGTATTTCAAATATAATACTCCCAGAAACAGTTTTATTTTTAGAATTGTTTCTAGAAAATGCGGAATTTATATTACCAAAACCTAATTCTTTAACTTTTTTATAAGTGATTTTATCATAAACAATTTCATTAGTTTTAGAATCATAGAAAGTATAAACATATTTAGTAAGATTTTTAGTCATAATATTTTTCTGCTGTTCTTTTCTATCATTAGAAACATTATTCCAATAATCTTTCATTTTATCGCTATGAGCATCTCTTATTCCTAAATCCCATTGTTCTTTAGTTTGTTGTCTTTTTAATTCAATAGTAGCTTGTGATGTTATACATTTACCGTTAATGTCCAATCTAATATTATATCCTATATCAGGATTATTACTTTTATAATATATGATATAATCGCTTTCTTTATTCTTTAATTCTATATCTGTAATATTATTAAATTTTTCAACAATTTCAAATTCAAAATTATTAGTTCCATATTTAATAATATCCTTGTATAATACAGAATTGTAATGTTTTAAAGGATTTTGTTTATTAATATCATACTTATAATGATTAATTCTAGCATAAAGATTTTTTGTAGAACCAATCATAATTTTACCATTTTTTAAATTAGTAAGTTTATAAACACAACAAACATTTTTGTAATCTTCACTTAGTTCCATATATTTAAAATTTTAATTAATACACTGCAATATAATTAATGTAATGTAATTATTAAAATTTTAGCCATATAATTAATGTTAAAAATTCCCTGCGTTTCGACAATTATCATTGCCTACTCTACTAAGTTCTACATTATTAAAATGTATCTTTTCGATAGTCTCTGAACCTTCACCATTAGCATTATCACTAATACTAACTTAGCTTGGCTGCTGATTGGCATATCTAATATTAATTAGACTTAGCTTTCCAGCAATTAACAGGGTTACGACGCAAATAATTTCTACGTCTCTAATTATAAGACATTCATAATAGTCTGTATCAAACTTCAATTTGGTAATAGATTCCCAACGTTCTTTAATCTCATTATATTTATCTTTGTCACGATTATAAAGTTTAATAACTATACCATCGGTATTGGCACTAATAACTTTAATACCGTTTAACTCTAACTCTTCTATTAGCATCAACATCATAAGCTGACCGTTAATAGTAACTCGAAGAACAGCTAGTCTATCATAAAGAGGGCCTTTTTCAAAACCAAGTTTACCATAGATAGCGTTAATGACAATCTTTAATACAAGAGCTAAAACGTCTTTAGGGATACCGTCAACATAAGCCTCTTCGCTATGTTTTACAGAAACACGAGTATCTCTCATCCAAGAAACTAGACCAACAAAAGCACCTTTATTAAGATGTTCAGGATATACTCCGTGTTGTGCAATAATACTAGGATACATCGAATTGATATCTGCATGAATATAAGTATAATCATTAGGATTTTCTAATTCTTGACCCCCCGTAGGAGAAGTCCACATACCACGATTACTGCTCCATAACTCCATTGGTCTATCTTGACTATGAAGTCCTCCTGTAGCTAGATTATAAGTACAATCTCCAATCTTAACTTCTTTACTAAAAGCATCTTTGCTTACTTTGTAAACAGTAATATTATACATTTCACTAAGCATAGCTTTAAGTTGAGGAGTTTTAAATTGAATAAAAGGAAATATAACTTTCTTAAAACTCATAGCAGTTCTTTCAGTACGACCGTGTTTCCATTGTTCAGGAGCAAGTCCACTAAATTTACTATAAAACTTTTCAAACATTACATCTCCCATATTACTACGACTACTATTTAATACATCAACTTGATAAGTTTTACTAACAGCATAACGAGATTTAATCTCATCGGGATTAAGACGAACAATTTCACAAACAATATATACATCATTAAGATTATAATGCATCATATCAGGAATCCATTCATCAATAATATATCTATCCCATTTATCTATTAGTCTATTAAGTTTATCAGCATCCATACCTCTATAATTGTCCATCTTACTATAAAAATGAGCATCTATATCAGTAATAGGAGGTAATTCATATTCTAGAAGTTCATACCATTGAAGATTAATAGAAGTTTGTTTTAAACCTTTAGGTACACTTTTTCGTTCTCCAGTATCTTTGTCAACAATAACACTTGCTTTATTAAGAGCAAATATTCTCATGACATCAATACCAACATAAGGCAATTTAAATTGTTTAAGACTATTAAGATAAAAATCGTTTTTAAATGCTTCAAAATCATCTTGCGACTTAATAATAGTTTTACTAGTTTCATACAATCTTGTAATAAGTTCTTTAGAACTATCAGCTTGTACATAATAACTAAGCAAAGCAGCAATCATTAGATTATCATAAGAATAATTATTAAAACCATATAAATCGGTTCTAGTAATCGAGCCATCATCTTCCCTACGGGGGGCTGTCTTATTAATAAAATCTACCATAGGAAATAACTGACTATCATCTTTATCAGTAATCCAAAATTGCCACTTTTCAACTTTATCAAGTCTTTCTTTAATCTCAGCAACAGTTAGTTTTTGAACTAGAGGTATAGGTTTACCGTCAGTAACATCCGCAAAAACTTTAAGATAATCGTTTATAGATACAAACGTTATTGAAAAGAAATTTGAAAGAATTTCTACGTCAAATCCAATACATCTAATCATACACTAATTGCCGTACATTAATATAAGTTCATGAGAAGCACGAGAACAAGCCACATACAGTCTACGAAGAAGTTCAGCTCTATCAGTATAAGGTTTACCATTTTTATCATATATCATATCATTGATGTCAACAAAAACAGTTTTATATGTAGAACCTTGGGCTCTATGGCTTGTAATAGCAAAACCATAATCAATATCCCTAGTATACATAATTGCACCAGTAGTAGGATTAAGAATATTAGTACTTATAAGATATTTCTTTTTAAATTCAAAATAAGCCTTCCATTTACTAGCACGATTACTTTTACCTGTAGCAGATTTAGCATCATTAACAAGAGTTGTTAATTGTTTATAATAAATCTGACAAGTATAAGGGTCGTTATGGTCAATAACAAACATAGGAGTAGAAACTTTACCACCATGTATTGCTTGAAATCTAACAAGAAAACCTTTCATAGAATATGTAGGTTCAATGCTATCAATAATATCCTTAATAACATATTCTTCAGAGTTATTAATAATAGTATCATTGAAATCATCAACAATAGTAGTATAACTCATAAGTAAATCATGTCTATTAAGAATACTCTTTTCAGCACCCTTAATGATTATCTTTCTAACATAATCGTTCCAAGCAGTAACTCTTACATTAGTATAAGCAATAATTCGGTATAAATCAATATTCTTAGTATATTCTTCATCAGAAAAACAATTATTGACTATGTTAATAAAATCTTTTTTACCACATACAGTAAATCCTGCTCCAGTTTCATTAACTTCATGCTTATGAAGATTAATATACTCAAGAAATTTCCAACTATGAGTATGATTAATATCTTCACGAAGTAAATCTAACAATTTAGATATTGGATTATTAGCACCTTGACGAACAACTTCTCTAAGATAATAAGTCTTAGTAGCAACCTTAAACGCATAAGATACTTTTTCCTTCACTGGGAACAGCTGAGCAGCATCACCAATATACAGAACTTTAATCTCATGTTTAAGACAAAACTTATTAATCCAATTAACAAGTTTTATATTAAGCATAGAAGCCTCATCAATAATCAACAATCTAGCAATACTATATCCGTCTTTAAGCATTTTATTAGCACCAATAGGATTAAATGCTGGATTATTAGGGTCAAAATTATCAATATCTACATCAAGTCTAAAGCCAAACAACGATTGAATCGTATT
>JAEIGA010000149.1_pt1 | contig 95611 bp, 80 predicted proteins | sample 9270691 | NCBI WGS metagenome assembly JAEIGA01 (sample SAMN17057246, study PRJNA624740) | gut metagenome | biome: biome; isolation source: fecal sample | host: Bos grunniens | place: China: Xizang | collected 2019 | reverse complement strand
CTTTATGCCGCCAATTATATTTACAATCCACCCCCGTTCCCCCTCCTTATGAAAAGGAGGGGGCAATCCATTGTAGGAGCAGATCGTAAGATTTGCTCCTTTTCTTTTTGCATATAGCGCTTCACCTATCGCACAAGACTCTCTCAGGAGCTTAGGCTGTAGCCCTGCTACTATCCTAATCACCCTCGCTTCGCTATGCGCGATATCTGAGACCCTCTCTGCAAAAATTAAGAGGAGCAAGAGAGAGGGAGTTTGAGGTGATTAGGGAATTTAGGGAAATTAGAGAATTTAGAGTTTAGTGAGATTAGTCATTCAGAGATAGCCTTGAGCCGCCAATTATATTTACAATCCACCCCCGTTCCCCCTCCTTATGAAAAGGAGGGGGGCAATATATTGTAGGAGCAGATCGTAAGATTTGCTCCTTTTCTTTTTGCATATAGCGCCCCACCTATCGCACAAGACTCACTTATGAGCTTAGGGAATTTAGAGAATTTAGGGAATTTAGAGTTTAGTGAGAATAGACTATGGTGGGTGTAGGGTGTTGGTGTTGGTGGATTTGGGGAGATATTTGGATGTTTTGGTCTGTATGGAGTAAATTGAGTATTGATTTTATGCCATTCGTCGAAAAAAATAGACATCTCATCAACAATTTGACAAATTTTATACCTCTCTTTATATTATATTCTATATCTTTGTGCTATGATTTGGAAATAGGTGCGGTATGTAGCAGGTTTCTTAAAGAGGCAGTTGCATCCACATCTAATATTATCGTACTACAAAGTCTCATTGGCTGAGTAGTAAGTGTGCAAACGAAATACAGAAAAACTTAAAATACTAAAAAGATGAGAATCGGAAAGACAATGAACGAGGGTTTGATGAACTCTCGTAGCTACGAGGCTCCAAGCATGGAGGTCGTAGAGATCAACGTTGAGCGAGGCTTCGAGCTTTCGTCGGGCTTCGAATTAGGTGATGGCACCTCTTATGATGAGGAGGATGTCAATTGGTAGTCCATTTATTAACCACTAAAAAGCAAAGAGAAATGAAGAAGTTTTGGAATTTGTTGGTTGCTGTGCTGGTTGTAATGGGCGCAGTAGCTTGTACCGAGAACTATGAGAATGTTGATGGTACTATGGAGCAGGGTCTTTCGTTTAGAGCTACAATCAACCTCGACGAGACTCGTTCAGACGTAGTGTTTGATGAGTCTACACAGAAGTGGAATACTGTATGGACTGGCGACGAGACTTTGAATGTTCGTGTTGACTGGAGTAACTATGAGTTTACCAACAGCGTAGAGGACAAAGAGTTGTTCGTATGTAAGACTGCTAATGCCAGCGACTTGGTTGGCAAGAGCGTAGTTATCGACTTGGTGCACGATGCTGATGGTACCACACTTGATAGTAAGGCTGGTAAGAGCGGAGGTAAGATCTCTGCATCGGTTAGCTCGTTCAACCCTGCAGAGGGCGTAGCTCTTGAGGTGAAGAGCGCATTCTTCCGTTATTCTTCGGCTTACGAGGTGACTCTTGATGCGTCATCATATATTTTCTACTACAATGGTGGCTACAAGAATAGCATCACTCTCCCTGCAGGTGACGATGTATGGGTAGCATTCAACCCATTGTCTGATATCACTTTGAGCTACTCTATCGATGGCACTAAGTGCAAGGAGAACACAAAGAATTTCGAGTCGAAGAGGGTCTATAACCTTGGTGAGTTGGGTCTCCCTTACGAGGTATCTGAGACTTGGGGTATTGTAGGTGAGTTCAATGGTTGGGCTGCAGGCACTCCAGCGCCATTGTATGTTGTTAATGAGTGGCTCGTAGCATACGGCCTCACTAACCTTAATGGTGGCTTCAAGTTCGTGCAGAACAAGGGCTGGGATAATGCAAAGGGTGGTGTCCCTGCAGATGGTGTATCGGCTACAGGTGAGTGGCTTAGCTGTGGCTCTAACAATATCACTGTGGCAGATGCTTCTGCTTACGATGTATATTTTGCGCCAGAGCGCTCGATGTATTGTATCGTAGTTGCTGGTGCAGAGGTTCCAGAGATGCCTGAGGCTCCTGTATTCTCTGTAGGTATGGTAGGTTTCAATGGTAACTGGGATGCTGATGTTGATATGACATTGGAGGGCGACTACTACGTTATTAAGGGTCAGGTTGTAGCTGCGAACGATCAGTTCAAGATTCGTATCAGCCACTCTTGGGATGAGAGTTATGGTATGCCAGGTGATGTTGAACCACAGACTGTGAATGCAGATGCTATGTACTCACTTGTTCAGGGTGGTAAGAATATGTCTGCTACGGCTGGTACGTACGATATCTACTTCAACTATGTTGCTAAGGAGTTCTATCTCTTGACTCCAGGCACAACTCCAGAGGATTTGGCAATCCCACAGTACAAGATCTATGTATACAACTACGAAACTAATTGGGCAAATGTATATCTCTATACTTGGGATAGTAACGACACACACCCAATGGGCGCTTGGCCAGGTTCATTGAGTCACTCAACAGAGATCATCAACGGTTATGAGTATCTTGTTTGGACTATGCCACGTACAGCTACAGGTATGTCGTTGAATGCTATTTTGAACAACAACAGTGATTCGCAGACTGCTGATTATGTAATTGGCACACTCTCAGCAGATGTATATCTCCGTCTCAACAATGGCGTCTTGGAGTCAATCGATGACAAGAATAACCCTGAGCCAGTTATCCCAATTGAGACATATAAGGTTTATGTTTACAAGTACAATAATACTTGGACAACTCTTAACCTCTACTCTTGGGACGCTCAGAGCCAGGCAACATATACTGGAGATTGGCCAGGAACTAAGAATGCTCTCACAGAGGATATAAATGGCTATACATACTACGTATGGGAGATGCCTGCAACGGCAACAGGTAAGAATGTTAAGTTCATTATCAATAATGGTTCTTCACAGACCGGTGATAGTGATGCGTATGCTCTAACTTCTGACCTCTATTTACGTCTCAATGGCGCAGCTATCCAACTCATAGAGGATAAGAACAATCCAGAGCCTACTGTTGAGCCACAGCCACGCAAGATATATGCAACTACAACTTTGAGTTGGACAAAGATGAACATCTATGCTTGGAATGGCGGTGTAAGCTTTAGCTGGCCAGGTGTACAGATGTCTACTGAGACTATCAACGAAACAAAGTATTATGTATATACTTTTGATAAGAGCAACGATGGTGCAACCATTAACGTCATCTTCAACAATGGCTCTGCTCAGACCGTTGATATTACAAATGTAAAACTTGACAAGGATCGTTTCTTCAGAGTGCTTACTACAAAGTCAGGCAATAACTATAAGTATGAGGAGATTGCTGATCCAAGATAATAGAGCAAAATAACTAACCAAACTCTGCTCGATGAATTTTTGTCGAGCAGAGTTTTTATAAATCTTACGATTCAAAAGTAGAGAGAATCCTCTTCGGCACGAATTTAGCAAGAGGATAGGTCGAATGGTCAAAAGAGGGAGTAGTGCCACAGGCAGTGATGTCTGAAGGGTTAAGCAATGACTATGGAGCAGAGGGACCAAAGACAGTGGTATGCTATACGCACCTTCCACAATAAGGCGACGACGGTTTGTCGTATTGCCGAGCGTGAAGAGGTGGAGTGGTATACCCCCGTTCGCGAGGAGGAACTCCTTGAGGGCGGAGAGGTGGTCGTTCGCCATACGCCACTTATGCCATCATTACTCTTTCTGAGAGCCACCGAGGAGTTTATAGCTCGTCTCAAAGTTGAGACTCAGGACAACGTATTGCCCTACTGCGAGCCAGGAATGGCAAAGCCAATGCCCATTGCCGAGCAAGAGATGGAGTTGTTCCGTTTCGTGGCAACGACGGCAGCGCGAAGTATTGAGCCTGTGGACGAGAAGTTACTCAAACAGGGTTCACGTGTGAGAATCACGGGAGGAGTGTTCGAGGGTAAGGAGGGCTATATAGCACGTATTAGGGGTGATAGACGCTTTGTGGTAAGCATAAAGGGTGTGGCAGCGATAGCGACAACCTACATACCGAAGCAGTTTATATCTCACATTGAAGAGTAGTTTTTGTACAACCAAAGAGTAACCTATGATAGTAAATATCTTGATAGCCATATTCTCGGCGATGATTGCCGTAGCGTGGATTCACCCACGCTTGGTTGCCATTGCTATCAAGAAGAATCTTGTGGATTCGCCCGATGAGCGCAAGTTGCAGCGTGTTCCTGTTCCTGTGCTCGGAGGTGTGGCGGTATTCTTTGGCATCGTTTTAGGTATAACACTCACAAGTAGTCTCATCGACTGTATGTCGCTGATGTCGATAGTTGCAGCGATGATGATTATGCTCTATGCTGGTACGTTGGACGATATGATAGACCTGCCAGCATTGCAGCGTTTGGCGGTGGAGATAGGTGTTGTCGTTCTACTCATCTTCTCGACACATCAGTCGATAAACGACTTCCACGGCCTTTGGGATACCTATTGGTTTGGTCCTACGATTGCCGTGCCACTGACAATATTTGCTACTGTAGGCATAATCAATGCCATAAACCTCATAGATGGTGTCAATGGCCTCTCGTCGGGCTACTGCATTATGGCTTGCCTAATCTTTGGTACGCTGTTCTATCTCTCCAACGACGTGCCAATGCTTATGTTGGCTGCGGTGTCGTTGGGTTCGCTCCTGCCATTCTTCTTCCATAATGTCTTTGGTGAGAAGTCGAAGATGTTCATTGGCGACGGAGGTGCTCTCGTTATGGGTATTGTGATGTCTACCTTTGTGGTGAACATCCTTGCGTCGGGAAGTGCCGTGGCAGACTATGTGACCCCTTCGTTTGGCCTTATCCCCTTTGTCTTGGCGGTGATGTCGTTGCCTGTCATCGACACAATCCGTGTGATGGCTACACGTATGTTTAATAGACGTTCGCCATTCTCGCCCGATAAGACACATATACACCACCTATTCATAGAGCTTGGCTTCTCGCATAGTGGAACTACCATCGCCATCCTCAGCCTCAATTGTTTGGTTGTTGTAGCACAACTCGTGGCGTGGTATGCTGGCTGTTCGATCGAACTACAGCTCTATATCGTCATAGCTCTTGGAGCGACGATAGATTATGGTATGAACTATATCGTGAATTGCCTTTCCCAGAGTAATATTATTAGGCGCGCGATGGTTGCCATTGGCCGTGCTACACATTTCGAGGATAACTCTGCCTTCCGTCTAATTCGCGAGTTTGTAGATAGAAGCGTACGCTAAGATGGGCTATGGAGATATCTCTACGTACGGCTTAAAGCCCCCAAAATTCCATATTTGCAATGCACAACTATCGAGTATCGACCACCCATCGTTGGGCGGTCATCATCGTCGTTGATTCCTCGCTTTCGATGTTGCAACCTATGGTGCTAAACCATACCCTATTACGCAAGATAGATGTTGCGACAATCATTGTAAATAATATTATCGATGAACTTGTGGCTCGTGCTACACGTCACGATAGTGTGCGTAACTACTTCGATATCGCCGTATTGGGCTATTCGGGAAGTGGAACACGCTCCCTGCTCCCAGACTCCTATCACGACTTCGTATCGGTGACAATGCTTGCCGAAAAACGACCTCAGCCTGAGCAGATATATATAAAGCAGAGTGTGGATAATGCAACGCTCGTGGATGCCCCCTTTATGCTATACCCATGGGTGACACTCTCGGCCTCTGGCCTATCGCCAATGTATGATGCTCTGCAACGAGCAAAGCACCTTGCCGAGGGGTGGTGTGTAGATAATAGGCGCAATCACTCTATCCCGCCAACAATATTTCATATTACGGATGGAGGGTGCAGTGATGCCACGGAGTTGGACCTCTTGGATCTTTCGGGCCAGATTCATAACTTAGGTATCGGTAGCGACAAGGTCCTGCTTTACAACATACATCTTATCAGCGAAGGCGACCCACTCCCTTGCGAATATCATCTGCCACGAAAGGAGTACTTCTATAGCCACAACCCCGAAAGTATGACTCTATTCAATATGTCGAGCATATTGCCTGACTATATGAATGCCTATGTGAACTACTATCTATGTAGGGAGCATAAAGGTGTTCGACGAGCCTTCTCGGTAAATACAATCCCCACACATATACTGTCGGCCATAAACATAGGCTCGATAAACCACACGATATACTGATAGATAACCCCTTCGTATTCATGAGCCCACTATGAAGATATGTAATTTCTACAATTTTAGAGATGGCGTCAGGCGTCCCGACCTATGGATTAGTGGAATTAGGGATATAGTCTTCGATTTAGAGACGTTGAAGTGCAATGCCTTCTATGCCGAGTGTGAGGCTATGGTGGAGGGTCGCAAATATCTGGTATATGCACCTCTGTCGATGGATGCCATACGCAAGGCTATGTGTGCGGAGGAACTTCTTAAGCCGACAGGAACGGCCATTTGCGACTACGATATTAGGGATGGAGCTCTATCGTTGAACAGTTGTATGATGGGGGCGAGTGACCTAATATTTGAGTTGATGCCTGAGGGTACGCTCCTCGCCGAGGCCCTCTATACCCACTCGGCAGAGCATCTGTTGGAGGGACTCAACGATCTCAAGGGATGTCTGAAGCAGTATGACTTGGCTCTGCCAAACCTCTCTGCGGACAACATCATAGTAGATGCTAACCATAAGTGGCATCCGATACGTTGTAGTTTTGTTGTGTCGGGATGGAGGAAGAACCTCAAGGTATTTAGGCTCTTGGCCGAACTAATCAACGATACGGCAATGTGTGAGAAGTCTCTCTTCTGTGAGCCTATGCACAAATATACAGCCTCGGTGGAGGCCTCGCCCTACTCCAGTAATCGCTTTCGGTTGTGCGACAACCGTAGGCGCTTTATCACCGAGCGCGGTGTAGGCTTTGTGGATAATAGGGATATCGTTATTGTGCCAGATATCTATCGTAGTGCCAAGGACTTTGTCGAAGAGCGTGCCATAGTCACTAACCACGCAGGCCTTGAGGGCATCGTCAACAAGCGCGGTGATGTGGTGGTGCCGATTGAGTACGACCGTGTAGAATTTGATGTTGAGAGTGGTGTGACCAAGGCCTATAGGGGGCTTGAGTGCCACACCTACGACTATATGGGAAATAGACTCTCTTAGCCCCGTATGCGAGGGCGTGGGCCACTGCTAACGCAGACGGTGCTTATGGAAGTGGGGTGTCACCACGCGCTCAAAGAAGATGAGGGCGATGAGCAGTAGCACCGCACCCAATATGTAGCATGGTGTAAAGCCATTTGTCGAAATTGCTCCACCCAACAACATACCGCCACCTATACCTACGTCCCAGCCAGTGAGGTAGGTAGCATTTGCTGTGGCACGTCGCGAGTTAGGCGCTAGGTTGATAAATAGGGTGTTATAGGCGGGGAAGAGTGTGCCGTAGCCGTAACCAAAGAGTAGGGCGGTGAGGAAGTAGGCGATATATCCTGCCGTAATGCTTGCCCCTGCAATGGTGGAGAGGAGAGCCTCGCCCACAGCACCAAAGATGGCTATGGCGATACCAGTACGTATTGTCTGAGTTACAAAGCCTTGGTCCACGCGCTTTCCAGAGTGTAGGCGCGAGATGATGAGGCCTCCAGCCATCACCGTAAAGAAGAGTCCTGCGTTGTGGGTTATGCCCGACTCCTTGGCATATAGGGCCATATAACTTGTTGTCATACCATAGGGGATGGCCATAAGCAGAAAGGCGATGCAGGCGCGGATACCCTCCTTGAGGAAGAATCTGTCGGCCGAGAGTTTGAACTCCACCTTCTCGGTGGTTGTCCTCTTGGTGGTGCGTACCAACGAGCCTAAGAGAAGTCCTACAGCACCTGTGATGAGCGAGGTGAGGAAGAGGAGGTTGTAGTTGCCCGAAGAGATAACAAAGAGACCAGTCATAGGGCCAAAGGCCATAGCAAGGTTATTGGTAACACCATAATAACCAAGACCTTCACCACGGCGTGATGACGGCATAACATCGATTACAAGAGTGTTTCCTGCGGTAGTAAGCATTCCGAAACTAAGGCCGTGGAAGATGCGCAAGAGAATGAACAGAGCAAGGGTCTTGGTGATGAAGAAGTAACCAAAGAACGATGCCACGAAGGCCGCATAGGCTATGATATATACGCTCTTGCGAGGAAATGTGTCGGCAGCGAAGCCCGTGAGAGGTCGCACGCAAAGCACAGCGATAACGTAGCACGAGAGGACTACGCCTATGAGGGCCTGGCTTATGCCAAAGGTATCCTTGAGGTAGAGCGGAAGTGTCGGCACAAGAATAAAGAATGAGAACGACATAAGGAACGCTGCCAGACATACCAATATATAGTTGCGACTCAAAAGCCTATCTTTGACCTCTTCCATAGTATTTATTATTAGTTGGTTATGCGTTTTTAGATTATGCGGTGTGCTGCGCTCTCAGGCGTAAGGCACAAATTATGCAGGTCTGCCCCCTCAATAACCACCAGTCCAGGGTGTTTGCCAATCTCGATAGAGCCCTTCAGACCATCTATGCCCAGTGCCTTAGCACCATTGAGGGTCGCCCACGTGAGCAACTCCCTCAGGGGGTGATTGCCCAAGAGGCGAAGGTTCTCTATCATCGAAAGCGAACGTGCCGAGGCCAATGAGTCGGTACCTACAGCGATTGCCACGCCACTCTTTCTGAGCAACTCTACGGGTGGCCTATCATTCGAGATAAAGCGATTCGACTCTGGGCAGAGTACCCACGTACCATTTTTAGTGTGGCTCTCCACCGTGGCAATATCCTCGGCCGTAGCCCGTGTATTATGAACGAGAAGCACTCGACACACCCTATCTATGCACCGAGCGACACGCCCTGCGGGGCTCTCATACTTTAGGAAGTCGCACTCCCACCCCATGCGTTGATACCACTCGTGGAGCGACCCTCTGCCGTGGTATAGGCCCTCCTCGGCATCCGATTCAAGCAGGTGTATCGAGAGTAGTGAACTATTGCGGGCACATATCTGGCGGAATGGTTCATCCTGTACCGAGTAGGTCGAATGGGGCGTAACGAAGCTCCTCGGATAGCGGTTTGCGAGGTCGAAATGTGGCTCAACATCCCTATTGTTCAGCCCGAAGAACTCGAAGAGGGTGTGGTACTCTATCTTCGACTGGGTCTTGACCTCCATCACAAGGTCGTCGTTGGCGATATCTGCCACAGCCTCGACACCCTCCTCCCACATCTGGGCATCTGCCAGGCTGGCACTTCGTATGCGCTCCTCGGTGGTGAAGTTGTTACGTACAGCACCTATGCTACGTGCAAAGCCTGCGTAGCCCTCGCCCTCGGCAATAGCCCCCTTGAGGTATGATAGTTCGAGGTGGCAGTGGCAATTCACCATACCAGGGATGAGGATGCCAGAGAAAAACTCCACACTCGCCATAGAGTCTATGGCGTCGCAACGTAGGATGTTGGTTATGGTGCCGCGGTCGTCGACCTCGACAACAATGTTGCGCTCCAACTCACCGTTATAGAGTGTGTAGTGTGAGGCTATCCTTCTCATCGCGTGCTATGCTATCGACGACTTCGAGCTTGGCAACCTCAATGGTGTCGGCGGTAAACGATGTCATCAACTCCTTGTTTATGATGCTTATGTTAAGTTGGTCGTGGTAGAGACTATCCACGCTAATATCCGTAGGAAGGATTCTTACCACCTTGAAGTCACGAATGGTGATGTCGGGGAGTTTCGACTCCTCGTTAGATGGATGGTAGAACATATTGACATATATCTTGCGGTGTGAGGTATCTGTGGTCAGCTTACGAGTGTACTTAGCTTCGCGGTAACGAGTAAGCATCATAGTATTGCGCATAGTCTGTACCGAGTCGGTGGTCAGAGCGTAGGCCTCGACACGAGAGTTGCGGTTCTCATCGAGGGTGTCGATGAGGTATGTGAAACTTATGGCATACTCCGCAGGCACGAGATCCTCGATGGTGATATGCAATTTGGTGGTATCCTTGAGGCGCTTTACCTGAATGAGAGAGTCGCTGTAGATGGTGCGTGTGTATGCGCGCTTGGCGATGTTGTCGATGGTGTCCAAGACCACAATCTTGCGTGACTCTGCGCGAGACTCCTCATCCAGACGGCGATTCACCTCCGACATAATGGTACTAAGCATCGCGCTCTTACGCTCGGTGAAGGTCTTGATGGTGTGTTGCAAGTCATCCATCGTGTAGCCATACTTGTTGAAGATAGGCTCGTAGATGTAGAGTGAGTCGCTGGCTATCTTGCCCTCGACGATATAGGCATTTGCTACGTAGGCGTCGTGAAAGATATTTACAAGGTCGCGGTCGGGGATGACCTTGGGACCGTCACAGCCTACGATGCCGAGGAGCGATAGAGTGCCTATCACCACCGACACTATATGTTTATAGAAGAGTCTGCTCATATTTCGGATTCTTATTATCTACGCTTGTTTATTACTCTTTAGTTTTGTCCTCACGGTGAGCCACGACACCACAACACCCATGGTCAGCACCACGGCAACTACGGTGATGACATCTACAAGGTTGAGATCCACGGGGTAACTACCCAGAAGCCTGTCGCCAGGAATCTTTACAAGGCCGAAGTGTTGCTGCAGGAGTGCTATGCCTGAGCCGAGGAGTGTGCCGATGAGACATCCCGCCACGGCGAGCAGTGCACCCTCACCTACGAAGATGTTGGTTATGAGGCGTTGCTTTGCACCCAAGGCCCTTAGGGTGGCAATGTCGCGTTGCTTCTCGGTGATGAGCATTATCACAGAACCCACGATGGAGAAGGTGGCGATGAGGATGATGAGTGCGCCAATGAGTAGGATGGAGAACTTCTCCATCTTGAGAATGGCATTTATCGAGGCATTCTTCTGGTCGCGTGTCACAACCCTATACTCTTCGCCTACGATACCCTTTAACTCTCTGATTAGTTGCTCACTATCTGCCCCTTCTGCTATCTTTATAGCCACCGCCGAGAGGCGACCATCGTAGTTCAACAATCTCTGGGTGCGTTCCAATTCTGCGAGGGCCAAAGTTTGGCTGATGTCGGTATTCGCAAGGATGACACCTCCCAGATGTGTCGTGTGGTGCTTTATGCCACTCAAGGGTAGCAACGTAGATATCTGTTTGCGGTTTAGGGCGTATAGCTCTATCTCTGTGCCGATGCCGTAGGCACCCAACGACGAGGCTAAGGATGCTCCGAGGATGATGTCGCCCGAAAAGATGGAGTTGAGACCTCCGCTATAGAGATAGTCGCTAAGGCCCACTACGTGGTAGTAGTTGCGGTCCACACCCCTGAGGTCGAAAGTGACGCGTCGGCCAGCCGAGACTGCCATCACGCACTGCTCGACGTATGGGGCAGTGGCAACGACGCCTTCGACTTGTCGGATTGCCTCAAGGTCGATATCCTCCACGGGGAATGTAGTGCCACGCTCGGCAACGATCTCGATGTCGGCATCCACGGCACTATTTAGTTGCTCCACGCTGTCGGTCAGGCCGTCGAAGATGGCCATAAGGAGTATCATCGCCGCCGTAGGTACTGCCACGGCAACGAGACTTACCCACGCAATAGTGTTAATCACCGAATGGGATTTCGGTGAAAACATATAGCGTCGTGCGAAACTACTCCAGAGCATTGTGCCTCCCTATTGTATTGAGGAGCGTTACTCCTTAAGCAGGTTGTCGATATTCTCGATATACTCCAACGAGTCGTCGATGAACCACTCAAGCTCAGGGACAATCTTAAGCTGGTTGCGGATGCGAGCGCCGAGGAGCTTGCGAACATACCAACTCTTCTCCTTGATAGCCTCAAGGATGGCTGTGCTACGCTCGAATGGGAAGATGCTGATGTATAGTTTTGCGTACGCCAAATCGGGAGAGACACGCACGGTGGTTACGGTGACGAGTGAGCCACGCACGGTGTCGGCCATCTCCTTCTGCAAAATCTCTGCGATGTCGCGCTGAATCTGGCGAGCGATCTTCTGCTGTCTTGTTGAATCCATAGTTTGTAGTGTTATTTGTAGTTTAATAAATTCTATTATCTGCCACCCTTGGTGGTTGGGGGGCCACCAGGCCTTGTGGTGGCGCCAGGCCTTGAGGCACTGCTACCCGACCTTGTGCCTCCACCGCTATTTGAACCATTTGAAGCACCCGTCTGTGCCGAGAAGTTGAATGTGCCGAGACCTCGCTCTCTCTTGGGTCGCACAACAAACCACTCGTTGAAACCACGCTTGTTGAATCGCCAACCGAGGGTCAATGAGAATGTTAGACAGTCGATAGGTGAGCGCAATGGGGTGTACCAGAAGGGGTTTTCTCTGCCATCAGTGGAGTTTGAGTAGTACTTATTTCGGTTTTTGAGGATGTCGGAGTAGCCGAAGTTATACTTGGCCTTGAATCCTACCTCGACCTGTCCTAAGAGTACGGCAAAGCCTGCTCCTCCCGACAGTCCATAGCCGAAGCGGTTATCGCGTGGCACCTTCCACTCGTAGACTCCTGCGGGGTAGGCATCATCCTCGTAGCGGTAGTCCGACGATATGTTGAACGAGAAGACTAAGGCTGCCTCGATGAAGATGCGGAGTCGATTCTTGAAGGCGTAGACGTGGGGCTGCCATACAAGGGGGAGCATAAGGGTATTCACCCTACGGCTGTAGAACTTGTAGTGGCGAATCTCCTTCTTGTCGTCGCCCTCACCCTCCCACGTAGAGGTATAGGTGTAGCCATCCATAAAGCCTCGCTCGATAAATTCGAGGTCGGCACCCACAGCTCCCACGAAGCGTGGCTTCTCGCTATAGTAGCGCCACGAGAGTCCCACATTGAAGAGTTGGCGAGGGGTTGTGCCACTCTTCAGGGTCGGCATACTCCACATCCACTTAGTCTCTTCGGCAGGATAGAAGCGTGCGTATGACGAGCCGATACCGCCCGTCGCTGTAAGGGTATGTTGCGCTGTAGCACGCTGGCAACAGAGGGTTGCCATAAGCGCCAGTGCCACAACGAGTAGTGTTCGTATATTATTGAGTCCCTTCATCTTTGCTTATCGTTGCATATTTGACATAGAGCCACCACGGAGACCGCCAGTGCCACCCATACCGCCAGAACCTCCAAAGCCTCCAGAGCCACCCATACCGCCGAAGCCTCCCATGCCTCCCATACCACCAAAGCCCATACCGCCCTGGTTGCCCTGCTGGTTCTGCCTATTGGCATTCTCCTTGCGCTTCTTGGCCTGCTCCTCAGCGAGTTTCTTGAGACGCTCATCCTCACGGTCATCGAGCATCTTGATTATTGACTCCATAGTGATTGGGGCAAAGAGGGTGTCCATATTTACCTCAAGGTCAAACTCCCAGTTCTCCTTCGTTGTAATCACCTCTAAGCCATCCTCGTTCTTATATATCTCCGTGCGCTCAGGCTGGCGCATAATGACCATATCGCCAGTGTCCCACTTACCATTGTTATTCAAATCCTCCACAACACGTAGCATAACGTCGCCAGGGGTGACGAATTCGAAGACATACTTTCCAGACTTGACATTGAAGATCTGTTTCTGGATGCGTCCCTGCGCATTTGTAAGTTGAAGGATATAGCTGGCATTGGGGTTGCTGCTGGTGACATTGACATTTACCTTGGCAAACTTCTCAACATCAGCACCCGTATATGAGCAGGTTATCGTATCGTTACGCTCCTGTGCCACATTCTCGAACATACCCTCAGGCATCACCAACTCATACTTAGCCTTCGACTGCCAGTCGGCACGCAACTGGAACTTACGGCGGTTGAGCGAGTCGGGAACGATGGTGTAGTTGATGCTCTGAGGCTCAGTGATTTGCTCGGTAGTCATCTTCAGAGAGATGAGCGTGGTATCGAACTTAGTGAGCGGGTAGTCGAACTCGATATCGATATGCTTATCCTTGTGTAACTCCCCTGAGCGAGCAATATTGATTTTGAAAGGATTCTCTTTTTCGGGTTCTACCCACTCCTCGCCAGCCTTCTCGGCCTTTTCGCGCTCCTTCTCTAAGCGTTCACGCTCCTCGCGCTCCTCCTTGGTCTCGGTCTTCACCCAAGCAAGGCGCAACTTTTCGGTCACCTCAACGAGGTTGTTCACCGAGTCGTGCTTGATATATGTGATTTCGCCTTTGAGGGTGTCGGGTAACTCCGCCTCAGGCAGGTTAAACCAGAGGGCCACGGTATCACGGCCCGAAGTAAATGGATCGTAGATAACCTTATCCTCGGCGATGGAGTCGAAACGGATGGACTTCACATCGGGGTTTGGCGCACCGAAGTAGAGCATTGCCTTATGTCTGTTGAGGCGCTCCTGGCCACTGAGGGTGTGGCGTGCGAAGCGACGATCCATAAACATTCTGAAGTAGAGCTGTGGCTCGGCCGAAGGGTAGTGGCGCAAGGAGTCGAACCAGATGGTGAAGCCAGGCATCTTAGCGGGGTTGTAGACGCTATCCAAGAAACCAATCTGGTCTACCGATGGCTCATACTGCATATTGTTGTTGGTATCCTCGAAGGCGTAGATGCGGTAGTCTACGGGCTTGAGGTTTTGTGCGATGAAGATACCATTCTTCTCGGCACGTGCAATCACATCGGGCTTGTACTTGAACATCGTAGAGTCCCACTCCGCAGGCTTCTCCACCGAGTCAGCGATGAAGAAGTAGATGAAGCTCTTGCTTACCGAGTCGGCCTTATAGGAGTCGGCAGTGTAGCCCGACATATACATAGAGTCGATCTCTGGGCCTGTCGAGAAGACGTAGCGCATAGAGTGGAGAGGGTTTGACTCGTTGTTGTCCTGAATCGCCGAGCCAAAGTTAATGGCGTAGGTGGTGTTAGGGCGGAGTGTATCCTTGATGGTGATGACGATACCTCGGCCACGGCGCACTACCGATGGGGCCTTCTTCATTGCAGGCGAGGTGTATAACTCCTTCTGCTGATCCTTAATCTGCACATACTCGTCGAACTCTACGTATATCTTCGGAGGACGCAGTGTGTCGATGTTGGTGGTGAAGTTGTCGGGAAGCATATGCACAATCACGGGTGGCAGTGTATCCTTAGGACCGCCCGTAGGTGTCATCGTCGATGCACACTTCGTGAGGAGTGCAGCACCGAAGAGTAGCATCATCATCGCAGTAAATGTGCGGGTGATGCGCTTAAATATGTTTAGGCCTCTATGTTTGCTCATAATAATCTGCGTTTCACTGTTTTACTCCTCTTCTGTGGTGGAATCCAAAGGCTCACGCTTCTCGTCAGGGAATGGGTTTACCATATCCCAACCATTCACACTGCCACTCTTGCGGTGGGCGTAGAGGTGTAGTTGGGTCTTCATCTCGGGGATATTCATTGGGGTCTCATAGACACGAGTAGCATATATTCTATTGGTCTTGTCTACGATGACCAGAACGGTGTAGCGCATATCCCAAAGGGCATACGACACCTGGTACTCGGCCTCAGGATCGTATGATGCCACTATCGCAGGCTCTGTCATCTGCTCATTAGGCTTATCCTTGTTGGTGATAACCCTATTGAGTGCATCCTCCCACGTCGTAACCTCCCACTTAGTACCTTTGGGTACGCAGAAGGCGTAACCCTCGATCTCCGAAGTACACTTTTGCACGTTGTCGGTACTCACGTTTTGTGAGTAGAGGGCGATACGAAGGTGTGTACCCTGCTTCTCCTCCTTGAAACAGCCTGTGAGGGTTAATAACACAACACAAAGACTAAGTATTCTTGATAATATATTCATAATCAATGTTATAACCTATTTGTTAGGGCCTCAAGCATCTCGCGAGGAGTCTTGCTTAGGGCTGGGTGTTTGCGCTCGGCTACTATCTCGGCCACGGGGCGTAGGGCATACTCCCTCTCGTCCAAGAAGTGGTAGGGTATGGTGAGCCTCTGGTCAGAGAACGTCTCGTCGCCATAGAAAATTATGTCTATGTCGATGGGACGTGAGGCGTATGGCTCGTTTGAGAGCGCCTTGACCTCCATCTCCTTATTGCGGTCGCGACCTAAGAGGGCCTCGATGAGGTTGATGCGACGTAGCACCTCGTAGGCATCGGCCTCGGAGGTCAGTTCTATGGCGCAATTGACGAACTCGCGCTCGGCAGTGAAACCATAGGGCGCGCTACGGTAGAACTCCGAGCGGCGGTTGATAGCACCCACAGAGTGACCTATGATGGCTATGGCGCGCTCCACGAGGCTTTCTGCCTCTATATCGTTTGACCCCAAAAGGAGTACCACGCTTATATTCTCTTCTCCACGATTCATCGGTTGAGGCTATCTAATCTGCTTTGACACGGCCAAAGCGAAGTGTGTAAATACTATGCGGGGTGCGCCATTCTGCTGAATCTGTGCCATAGCACGTTCTATCTCGTCGATGAGAATCTCGATATTCTGGCTGGTAACGAAGCGGGCAAACTTACTACAGAACTGTGCCTCCTCACCCCAAAGGTAACTTATCGAGCCTAACCCTACGTGGAGCATATAGCTCTCGCGCAAGAGACGCACGGCGTGGAGGAGGAATTGTCGCTGACCTTCGCGTGTGAGGGCAGAGATGTCGTCGGCCCACTCGAAGAGTTCGAGGTGGCGGTTGCTATAACTTAGGCGCATCAGGCGTGTGAATAGCTCGAAACACTGCGCACGCGACTCATCCGTCGAGCCTCGCAAGAGTTCCCTCAGTTCGAGAATCGAGCCGTTGGCTAAGCGGGCTATGTTGTGAGCCTCCTCGCCACTCTTACCCTCGCTGAGGGCCACACGCTCTAATGAGGCGGTGTCGATACGACCCACCGAGACCTCTTGAGTGCGTGATGTGATGGTCTGAAGCAGTTGTTCGGGATGCTCCGAGACAAGGATGAAGAGGGTCTTCTCCCAGGGCTCCTCCAAGATTTTGAGAATCTTGTTAGCTGCCTCCTGATTCATCGCCTCAGGCAACCATATTATCATCGCCTTATACTCCGAAGAGTAACTCTTGAACTGTAGCTTGCGGATAATCTCTTCGGACTCCTTGGCCGAGATAAGGCCCTTCATCGTCTTGCCGAGGTCGAGCATAGAGTACCACTCGTCGGCAGAGAAGATACCATTGCGGTCGCTCCATATCTGGCGCCACTTGTCGATGAACATATCGCTGATGACAACCTCGCCACTCCTCTTTTCGCGCTTGTTCACAGGCATAACGAAGTGTAGGTCGGGGTGTGCCAAGGAGGCCACCTGCTGGCACGAGGGACATACGCCACAAGAGTCCCCCTCCCTATGCGAAGGGCAGAAGAGGTACTGCACGTAGGCCAAGGCCAGGGGCAGTGTGCCATAGCCAGCCTCGCCACTAAAGAGTTGTGCGTGGCTGATGCGACCTGCATCGATCTGCGCCTTGAGACGAGCCTTGAGGTCGTCGTGTCCTATGATATCTGCGAATCTCATCGTACGAATTTACCAATTACGGCCTTTATAAGCCCTTTAATATCTATCTTCTCTCTCCAAATGGCGTAGCCTATAGCGCCACAGAAGAGGAGTATGTTGCAGACGAAGTGCATATCCTCGCTCAACCCCTTGAACCCATAGACCGAGCCAAAGTAGATCGCAGCAGTGAGGAGGAAGTATTCCGCTATGCGTTTAAGGTCGTAGGGGATGGGGTAGTGCTTCTGGCAGAGACGGTAGCTCTGTACCACCATTGCACCCTCGGCAATGAGGCGTACCCACGCAGCACCGCGGTAGCCAAACTTAGGGACAAGCACGAAGCTGAGTGCTATGGTCACGGCAAGGCCTAAGAAGGTGATGCGAGCGGCATATTTTGTCTTCTCCTCCCTCTTGTACCAGAACGAGAGGTTGAACCATATTCCTGCCAAGACATTCGAGAAGAGAACGACGGGGAGGATGTCGATACCCTCACGGAAACTGCGACCCACAATCAGGGCGAAGAGGTCCTTGAAGAGGACTATGCCGAGGAAGATGACCATCGAGGCCATTACGAAATACTTCATCGAGGCTGCATTAGCCTCTTTGAACTCCTCCTTCTTGAAGCCTGAGAGGAAGAATGGCTCGGCTGCCAAGCGGTACATCTGCGTAAAGAGGGTCATCACCACAGCAATCTTCACGATAGCGCCATAGATGCCCAACTCCGCCATAGCGTCGTCGCCAGGGGTGAGATACTTAATCATCTGGCGGTCGATAAACTCGTTGGCCGTACCCGCGATGCCACTGATTAGGAGTGGAACGGAGTAGACGAATATCTTGCGCATCAAAGGCCAGTCGATGCGTGGCAGGGTGCGGTTTACGGATGGGAGTAGTGCCAAGAAGGTCACGGCGCTGGCGATGAGGTTGGCAACAATTACCCAACCCACACCAAACGAGGTGGAGTAGAGCCCCACAACGCCAAAGCCGATGGCGAGGCCCACGTTGAGGAGTACACTCATAGCCTTGAGTAGTACGAAGTGCAAAGCGCGCCCCTGCTCCCTGAGGCGTGCAAAAGGTATTATGCTCCACACATCAATCATCACGATTGAGGCGACGATAACAACATATTCGGGGTGCAACACATAGACTTCACCCATAGCCCTCGAAATGGGGGCATTGAGGAGTAGTACCAAGAGGAAGAATATCGTTGCGCCTAAGGATGTCATACCCCACGTCGAGGCAAAGACCTTGCGCTTGTTCTGCTGGATGTCGCCACCCTCCTCCTCGGCACGTGTGGTGAAGCGGAAGTAGCTCGACTCCATACCCATCGACAGGAGTACCAAGGCGAAGGGTATGAGGGCATATATGTCGGTGACGATACCATACTCGCCCTGGTCAAAGATGCGGGTATAGTATGGGGTCAGCAGGTAGTTCAAAAAGCGGACAACTATCGTGCTGATACCATATATCGCGGTCTGTTTGGCTAACTTCTCTAACATAAATCCTCGGTGCGTCGATGCTATAGATACGCACAACGCGCAAAGTTAGTATAAAATACTAAATTGGCAAAATATTAGCCCGTGGAGAGCTATATTTTGCCAATTTATTTTTCTAATCGTATAAGAAGTCGGCCTAAAGCCTATCCAATGAGCGGGCAATGATTGTGCAGCACTCCTCGATTTCAGCCTCTGAGATGGTGAGTGGAGGCGAGATGCGGAAGGCGGTGTCGCAGTAGAGGAACCAGTCGCTCATAATGCCCTCCTCCTTGAAGATCTCCATAAGGCGGTATAGGTATTCCGACTTGCCAAGTTCTATGGCCAATAAAAGTCCTGAACGACGAATTTCTAAAACCTTGGGGTGCTTAGATACACGCTCCTCGAAGAGCGCACCCTTACGCTCAACCTGCTCAACGATATTGTTGTCAATCATATAGTTGAGTGCAGCGAGACCTGCGGCACAGCAGACGGGGTGTCCGCCAAAGGTGGTTATATGGCCCAAGCAAGGGTTATGCGTAAAAGAGTCCAATATTTGTTTGTTTGACGCTACGCCACCAAGGGGCATTCCGCCGCCAAAAGCCTTGGCCAAGCAGATAACATCGGGGGTGATGCCATACTTCGTCGAGGCAAACATCTCGCCCGTGCGACCCAAGCCAGTCTGTATCTCATCGAATATAAGGAGGGCGCCCATCTCGCTACATCTTTGGCGAAGGGCCTTCAGCCATTCGGGGTTGGGTAGGCGCACGCCAGCCTCGCCCTGAACGACCTCGCAAAGCACACCGGCAGTACGTGAGGTAATCTCATTGAGGTCGTCGAAGTTGTTGAAACGCAGGGATTTGACATCTGGAAGGAGAGGTCTGAACTCCGCCTTCCACTCCTCGCCTTCGGGAGCTCCCATCATCGACAATGCGCCGTGTGTAGAGCCGTGGTAGGCACGACGCATAGATATCAGCTCGGTGCGACCCGTATAGCGCTTCGCGAGTTTAAGTGCCACCTCCACAGCCTCGGCACCTGAGTTTACGAAGTATAGGCAGTCGATATTTTCGGGGAGTAGTTCGGTGATGCGACGTGCATACTCCACCTGGGGGCGTTCAACCATCTCGCCATAGACCATAACGTGCATATAGTCGGCGGCTTGCTTCTGCACAGCCTCAACCACGGCAGGATTGGCGTGACCCACGTTGCTTACCGAGACACCCGCAACAAGGTCGAAATAGCGTTTGCCCTCAGGGGTGTAGAAAAACGAGCCGTTGGCACGTGCCACCTCCACCAACATAGGTGATGGTGAGGTCTGACCCACGTGTTCAAGGAATTGTTTGCGAAGTATCATAGAGGTATTAATATTCGGTTGTGAACTTTCCGCTCTGCTCGGCCTTGCGGAGGATGCCCTCAAAATCGCGTACCGAAGACATAGTCCAGCGGGTGAGTAGTTTTAGTTGCTCGTCGTCGCTAAGTTGCCATCCATCAACCTGTTGGCGGATGCGTTGTGAGAGCATATAGATAAGTATGGCGGCAGAGGCCGAGACGTTGAGGCTCTCTACCATTCCGCACATAGGAATCATCAAGAAGTCGTCGGCAGCCTCGATAACCTCGTCGGAGATGCCAGCGTGTTCTGTGCCGAAGACAAGGGCAAACTTACCCTTGGTGACATCGAAGGTTTCGGGGGTCACGCTACAACGGTGGGGTGTGGTTGCTACGATGCGGTAGCCCTCGCTCTTGAGGGCTTCCAGAGCCTCCTTCGTGGTGTCGTGATGCTCCACATCGACCCACTTCTGAGTGCCTCGCACGATATTTACGGAGGGGTCGAAACGACATCTATCCTCCACGGTGTGAATCTGCTGTATGCCGAAGGCCTCGCAGTGGCGCATTATGGCACTCGCATTCTGAGGGTGGAACATATTTTCGGTCATGATACGCATATAGTGCGTACGTGATGCCAAGGTGCGACGTAGCACCTTCTTGCGCTCCTCGGTGAGGAACTGCGTCATATAGTCGAGGCGCTCCTGTAGCCATTCGCGACTATGCTCCTCGGTGCGCAATCTACTTGCGATATTTGTCATCTTCGTCTAATATTTTCAGGTAACTTTCATATCTCGACCACGCTACGCGGCCCTCCTTAACAGCCTCGGTGACAGCGCATCCTGGCTCGTGGGTGTGGGTGCAGTTGTAGAAGCGGCAGTCGGGGGCAAGGCGCATCATTTCTGGGAAGTAGCGACATAGTTCGCGCGACTCGATGTCGATGAGGCCAAAGCCCTTGATGCCTGGTGTGTCGATGATATATCCACCCTCGATGGGGTACATTGTCGAGAAGGTGGTGGTATGTTTGCCCTTGTGGTGGCTCTCCGAAATCTCGCCCGTGCGGATATCCAAGGAGGGATCTATGGTGCTTACGAGGGTGGACTTGCCCACACCCGAATTACCTGCCACGAGGGTTGTGTTGTTGTGTAGCATAGCACGGATGGCCTTCACGCCTTCGCCCGTAGTGGAGGAGAGGTGTAGCACCTCGTAGCCTGCATCGCGGTAGATAGCCTCGAACTCCTCAGCCTCCTCGCGATACTCATCAACCAACTTGTCGGCCTTGCCCAAGACGATGGTCACAGGGACTTTGTAGGCCTCGCACGTAACCAAGAAACGGTCCACAAACTCCCTCGGTGTGGTGGGTGAGTGGAGGGTTACGATGAGCAGTGCGTGGTCGATATTAGCGGCGATGATGTGCGACTCCTTCGAGAGGTTTGAGGCGCGACGTATGACGTAGTTGCGACGAGGAATAATCTCCACAATTGCACTACTCTCGCCATCTGGCTCAACAACGACCCTATCGCCCACGACAACGGGGTTGGTGGAGCGTATGCCCTTGAGGCGTAGGCGTCCACGAATACGGCAGTTGAGGGTGCCGTTGGGGGTAGCGACCTCGTACCAACTACCCGTAGAGCTGATTACCGTACCCTCGATACGTGTGGTGTCGTTAGTAGTTTGATACATAGTCGCTCTTTATGGTTAGTGCCAATTTCATCGCCTCGCGCTCCAACTCCTCAAGGCCAGGACATATCGTGTCGCCCAACTCCACGAGAGGGTTAAAGAGTACCGACTCATCGAGAATATCGTAACTAATATACTTAGGCTCAAAATATTCGCGCACGGCAACATCCCTATTCTGGAGCATTGTCGAGAACTCCTCAATCTCCTCCGAAGAGAGATTCTGGGCACTGAGTTCCAAAACCTTTTCGGGGCGCATATCGCCGATATTGGCGGTGACAAGGAGTGAACAGAGGGCCGACGTAACAACAATCATAGTCACCAACGACAATGCCATACCGAGCACAGAATCGAGTTTTAGTAACACCTCAAAGAATAGGAGCTTGCGTACCAAAGGTGCTATAATCCAGAGGAATATGAGCGTGCCAAGGATGATTGCTCCATAGCCAGCAAGGTATGCAAAGCCAGGGTCGTCGGTAATCAAAGAGCCGATGTCGCCGGCAAAGTTGGGTGCAATGAGTATTGCGATGTAGAGGCCCGCGAGTTGTAGCAATTGCACAACAAATCCCTTGCGAAGGCCCACAACAATTGCGAGGATAGCCAATATAGCCAATATGGTGTCTATAATCATACGCGATACGATTTTATTTGATATATATTTCGCACGAAGATACATATTTTTTTCTTTATTCGTATCTTTGCCCCAAAGAAATTTAAGAACTACCAATATAGAGACTATGTATAGACGAATAATAGTAGCCCTTGTGGCCCTAATTTTTGTGCCGATGATTGTTGTGGCGCAACCCTCTTCACGCCTTGTGCGCAACCTCAATGAGGGTTGGCGATTCTTTTATTCGTGGGATAGCGAGGCCCAGGAGGCGGAGTATGTGTCGTTGCCACACTGCTGGGATTCTGTGTTAGGAGCATCGAGTTATTACTCCTCTACGGCAAACTACACCCGCAATGTCACAATCCCTGCCGAGTGGTCTGAGCGTCGCCTCTTTATGCGCTTTGGCGGTGTGAATAGCGTTGCTGACCTCTTTGTTAATGGTCGCTATGTAGGTACACACAGCGGTGGATTCACAGCGTTCACGATGGAGATAACTGAGTTTGTGAGGTTTGGCGCAGATAACTTCATACGTGTAGTGGTCTCTAATTCAGAGCGTAATGATATGTTGCCAATCTCGACAGATGTCGATATAATGGCTGGTATTTATCGTGATGTGGAGCTTGTTGTGACGCCAAAGAGTATTGTGTCGCCACTCTATTACTCGTCGGATGGACTCTTTGTTGTTCAGCGTAAGGTCTCGGAGGATGGAGTAGAGGGTGTTGTGCAGTGCCACCTCTCAGCCCCTACGGCAGAGCAGGTGCAACTCACGATGCGCATCGTAGGCCCTGATGGCTACGAGGTGGACCACCGCACTATGCGTGTGTCGAAACTCTCGGACGGCAAAGTAGTGGAGATACCTTTCGAGGTTGGTCACCCTGAGTTGTGGAGTCCTGCATCGCCCTCGATGTATAGGGTCGAAGTGGTTGTTGATGATGGCAAGGCGCGAGACGAGGTAGCGGTAAGTACTGGCTTTAGAACTATTGCTGTGGATGATGAAAACAGGCTGTGTATCAATGGTGTACCCTATAGTGTGAGAGGTGTAAATATGGCTCACGACCGTAGGGGTGTGGGTATGGCCATCAGTAAGAATCAGGTGGTTGAGGATTTCGATTGTGTGCGAGGTCTCGGTGCTAATGCCGTGCGTTCGCTCATAGGTCCTCACACCTCGCTGTTATACGATATGTGCGACAGGACAGGTGTTTTGGCGTGGGTAGATATGCCGTTCAGTCGCTCGACACTCGGCTTTTTGGATATATGCTACTATCCTACTCCACAGTTCAAGGAGTCTGGTTTCGAGATGCTTAAGGAGATAGTCTACCAAAATTTTAACCATCCATCGGTGGTTATGTGGGGACTCTTTAACTTAGTTTGGCAGAGGGGAGACGACGTTGTGGCCTATGTCAAGGAGCTCAATGAGTTGGCGCATAGCCTCGATGCTTCGCGTATGACCGTTGGTGCAAGTAATAGCGATGGCGAGATAAATTTTGTTACCGACCTTATCGTTTTGCGTCAAGATGTGGGCTATTACAAGGGTTCGGTTGAGGATGTTGCTGTGTGGTGTAGACAACTTAGGCAGAAGCAGTGGGGTAGCAAGATGTGTTATGGTGTATGTTATGGCGAGGAGGGTGTTATGAACCACACGTCGCAGACCATAGAGCGCGCTCAACGTGGCGAGAGATATATGCCTGAGCGTCGCCAGACCTATATGCACGAGAACTACTCGGCAATTATCGATTCGGTGGGTAACTTCTGGGGTGTTTGGCTCGACAATATCTTCGACTACGGCTCGTCACGCCGCCCTTACGGAGTCAATAATTCGGGCCTTGTATGCCACGATCACACCACCCGAAAGGATGCCTACTACCTCTATCGTGCAAAGTGGAATGGTGCTGTGCCAACGCTCCATATTGCTAATCGCAGATGGCGTGAGAGGGTAGATACATTGCAACAGGTTGATATCTATAGTTCGGTAGGTGAGCCACTTATGCTTGTCAATGGCGATACTGCAACTCTGCGTATGGTTGCCCCTTGTCACTACCGTGCCGACTCGGTGGTTATGCACAATAGGGTGGTCGTCGAGGTCTCGGATGCGACGAACTGTTATAGCGATAGGGCCGAGTTCGAGATTGTTCGAAAATAGCAAACAGGTAAAAAATTGGGAGGCGTGTTCAACGGTTTTGAACACGCCTCTTCTTTATCTTAGTTACCCCCTTTTAGCTCGCTTAAGAATTGCCAATGCCTCAGGGCCTTCGCACATAATAAGGTCGAAAATCGAGAGGTTGGGGGCGAAGGGTAATCTGTCGCTAAATACCTGAATATAAGGCTCTGTGACGAGGGTGGTAGGGCGATGCTTGTCGCGCAGGTCGATGTCGTTTTCTGTGGCAACAATATAGTCGGTGGAGATGCGAGGCTTCGCAATCTTTAGAATCGAACAAACCTCCTCCAAGGTTGCCATATTGAGGTCTGTCAAATAGATCCACTCTTGGTCGAAAAGTCGCATAAATCGTTCGCCGTAGTAGTCGTAGTATGGCGAAGAGCGATATGCAGATTCAATGGCTACGAGGTGCTGGTGTTGCCAGCGTTTCGAGTAGTCGATTTTCATCGAGCGCATAGGCTGGCGTGGGCGGTTGGCGTGGCGCAGTTGCACCGATAGTTGCATAACGCCTCCTGCGGTCATAATCTCGGTGCGGTTGCGCTCCGAGCGCTTAACGTAGTTTTCGCCTAAGTCGATAACTACCTCATCGCCACCCTGAACCAGTGCGGCCCAATACTCTAATGAGCCGAAATATACTGATGGAAGAATTATCATAGCCTGCCCTATTTTACGAATGCTAAGGCCATCCAGCCCTCATCCTCTAACGATGCAATCTTGCGGAGGTTGAGGCGCTCGGCAGCCTCGGTTATTGCCTCGACATCCTCGCAAAGGAAGCCACTCACAAGGAGGTGACCCTCGGTCTTAAGGGCGGCATAGTAGCGCTCGATGTCGTTGAGGATTATGTTGCGGTTGATGTTTGCCAAGACGAGGTCGTACTTCCTGCCCTCGATAGCCTCCACCGTGCCGAGGATTATCTCCATCTTTTGGGTGAGGTCGTTGAGTTCAGCACCACTCTTGGTGCTCTCGGTAGACCAAGGGTCGATATCGACGGCATCGACACGTGTTGCACCACACTTGAGGGCAGCGATAGAGAGTACGCCCGTGCCACAGCCTATGTCAAGGGCTGTGCCACAGGGTTTTATGCTGTGTATTAGGCGACACATCATTCGTGTTGTCTGGTGGTGGCCAGAGCCAAAGGACATCTGTGGTGCAACGACGATATCTATGACACCATCGCTTGCTGGGGCGTGGTGAGGTGCGCGGATAAGAAAGAGGTCATCAATGGCTACAGGTTCGAAACTCTCGGTCTCCCACGCAGCATTCCAGTTCTCATCCTCCATCTCGCGTTGGCTCACGACAGAGCCATACTCGTCGATGGTGGCGAGGGCCTCCTCGTTGCACTCCTCCCAAGCCTCCTTGAGGATATAGGCCTTGACGAGGTAGGAGGTCTCGGTGGTCTCATAGTCGAAGGTCTCAAAGGGGTAGTCGGCGAGGAAGGCGGTGACAATGTCACCCATCTCTTCGTCGGCGCACGCTATGCTAATCTCTACGTATTGCCTCATCTTTTTACTTTTTTTGGTGTGGAGGAGTATTATGTAAAATAATTTTCGTATCTTTATTGCAAAGATAGTGATAATATGGCAGATATTGCTAAAAAATGGCAGAAAATTAGGGCCGACTACCAAAGATATATAATCGCGGAAAAGCACTTGTCGCAGAATACGGCGAGTGCCTATATGCGTGATTTTGATGAGTTTATGCACTTTGTTCTACGTATTTTTGGTGTCGCTCCCGAAGCTGTTGAGGCAAATATGGTTGAGCGTTTTATGGCGTGGCTCTACGATAAGGGCCGTAGCAGTGCCTCTCAGGCTCGCACCCTAAGTGGCGTAAAGAGTTTCTACAACTATCTGCTCTTGCACGAAAAGGTGAAGAGCCTGCCGACGGATGGTGTCGATGCCCCCAAGGCCGAGCGACTACTCCCTGACGTGCTTACTGTGGCCGAGGTGGATGCTATGCTTGAGACCTTTGATATGACTACGGTGAAGGGGTGTAGAGATAGCGCCATTGTCGAGTTATTGTACTCTACGGGGTTGCGTGTCTCGGAACTTGTGAACTTGCGCATCAACAACCTCTTCTTTGGCGAGGGGTATATCGTTGTGGTGGGCAAGGGTGACAAACAGCGAATGGTACCCGTGGGTGCCGTAGCGAGGGATAAGATTCAGCTATATATGGAGTTGCGTCGCCCGAAGCGAGCGTCGGAATCGACCCTCTTTCTTAATAATAGGGGCGAGGCCCTGACACGTGTGATGGTCTTTAACATCATTAAGCAGGCGGCACGTCTGGCGGGTATCGACAAGCAGATAAGCCCCCACACTCTGCGCCACTCCTACGCTACACACCTGCTTGAGGGAGGTGCTAATATTCGTCAGGTGCAGGAGTTGCTGGGCCACGAGTCTATCGCTACGACGGAGGTATATACACATCTCAACCGTAGGCATCTGCGCACGGTGGTCGAGGATGCCTTTGCTGAGGTGGATATTAATAGTGATGATAATTAACCGAATATGAGGAGATTAGCGATATTGATTGTGGGCTTTGTTCTCTCCGTGGGTTTAGCCTATGGAGCAGATGAGGAGGTGGTGGTGGAGACTCCGTGGGGAGGACTCTCGGCTACGCTGTCGTCGCCAGACCAGGGGAGCGATGTTGTGGCGTTGATAGTCGCTGGGTCTGGCCCTACCGACCGCAATGGTAATTCGGGCTATGGACTTAACTCGTGGTGCTACAAGATGCTTTCGGATGAACTTGTCGAGGAGGGTATCGCTGTGATGCGCTACGATAAGCGAGGTGTGGGACAGAGTCGTCTGAACGACCCGACTTCGGTGGGTGACGTACTCTTCGAGGATTTTGTAGATGATGCTTCGGCGTGTGTGGCCTACCTGCACTCACGAGGTTTCGAACGTGTTGTTGTCATCGGTCATAGCGAGGGAGGCGAGATTGCCCAGCACCTTGCTCTGAGGGATGATGTGGCGATTGATGGCATCGTATTGCTCTGTTCGCCAGGATATTCGATGGATTCGATACTTCTAACGCAGTTGTCGGCTCAGTTGGTGCCACAGCATATAGGGCTTATGGTTACGGCAACAAATATTATTAACGCCATAAAGCGTGGCGAGAGTGTTGCCGAGGAGCGAGTGCCAAAGGAGTTGATGTCGCTCTTCCACCCCTCGGTGCAGAAGTTCTTGCATAGTTCAATGGTCTTTGACCCTCAACGCCTTATGGCAGAGATTACGTTGCCTGCGCTGATTGTTTCAGGCGGTCGCGATGTGCAGGTGTCGGTGGATAATGGCCAGCGACTTATGGAGGCGGCTCAGCGAGGCAGGTATGCCAACTTCGAGAATATGTGCCACGTGCTGAAGGATGCTCCGTCGTCGGACCGCATAGAGCAGTTGATGGGTGTCTATACCAATTCGCAACAACCATTAAGCCAGGGGCTTAGTAAAACTATAGCAGATTTTATCACTAACATTTAAACTCTTGATTATATGTCACTATTTGATAAACTTTTCGGTCGCAAGCCTGCGCCTCAGTACCCTACGGATGAACTCACTATCAATGGTCGAAACCTGAAGCTGACCTTCTTCGCTCACGCCTCTGTGGCTATCGAGTACGAGGGCAGGGTGATTTATGTGGACCCCGTGGAGGGTAATGCCGAGTATGAGCGACTCCCTAAGGCAGATATGATTCTGGTGACACACTCCCACTACGACCACTTCGATATGAAGGCTATTGAGGCTCTGCAGCAGGAGGATACACGCATCCTCTTGGATAAGACCTCGGCCGAGGGCTTTGGTGGCGACTGTTATACTATGCTCCCAGGGGCTGTGGCCGAGCCCTTCGAGGATATCAGGGTAGAGGCAGTGGCGGCATATAACACCTCGGAGCACCAGTTGCAGTTCCACCCTAAGGAGCGAGAGGATTGTGGCTATGTTATCACCCTTGGAGGTGCTGTGCGCATCTATGTTTCGGGCGATACTGAGCCTACCGTAGAGCAGGCGGCGTTAAAGGGAATAGATATAGCCTTTATCTGTGTGAATCAGCCATATACGATGACTCCAGAGCAGGCCGTACAGGCTGTTAAGGCCGTTGCACCAAAGATCTACTACCCATACCACTATGGTCAGGTAGATGAGCCTACGGATGTGGAGGCGCTGGCCGAGATGCTCAAGGGTGTTACGGAGGTGCGCATACGCCCTCTGGCATAGGCACTAACTAAAAAACTGAAGCGATGACCCTTCAAGATGTTGAGTTGCTCTGTAGCGAGGAGGTGCGCCGAGCCATCGATGAAAATATAGAGCGTGACCCCAATGCTGTCGCGCTCGATAGGCGTGTGCCCTATACGCAACTTGTTGCTACACAGGTGAAGTACCTGCAACGCGCCCGTCGCAAGTTGCCACACCTCTACGAGGCTCGTTGTATAATTCCACCCCGCGCCTTCGAGCAGTCGTCGAGTAAGGAGAGTGCTGAGCGTAAGGCGATTAAGGGCGATAGTTTGTTGGACCTTAGTTGTGGTTTGGGCATCGACGTTATCGCCGCGTCTCGCAACTTTAAGCGTGTTGTTACGGTGGAGCGCGACGAGGTGCTTGGGGCTGTGGTGCGCCACAACCTTAGGTTGCTCAATATCGACAATGTGGAGGTCATTACGGCAGACTCCGAGACATACGTTGCCGAGTGTTCCGAACACTTCGACTGGGTATTTATCGACCCCGACCGTCGCTCGTTGGAGGGCAAGAAGATGGTGCGAATGGAGGATTGTTCGCCCAATGTGATAGAACTTATGCCTCGCCTAAGGGAGGTGGCAACTCGTGTGGCGATGAAGCTCTCTCCGCTCTTCGATGTGGAGGAGGCCTTTCGCCTGTTCCCCAGCTCTGAGGTTGAGGTGGTTTCTATTGGAGGTGAGTGCAAGGAGTTAAATATATATACTGATGCTCAGGAGGATAGCCTTCGTGTCGCTGTCGTGGGCCTTGGTGAGTGGCTCTACAGAAGAGAGGATATGCAGTCCCCTTGTGCCACAGAGCCATTCGAGGAGACGGAGTGGAACTATTTGTTCATTCCCGATGTTGCTGTGCAGAAGGCACGTGTTGCAGTGAGGGCACTGCAGGGTGTTGCCACCCTCTGGAGCAACAATGGCTATGGCTTTTCGAAGGAGGCACCCAAGGGTGTTGTCCCCGCAAAGGTCTACGCCATAGAGCGCATAGAGCGTTACCGCCCCAAGGAGTTGAAGCGCGAGTTTAAGGGGCGAGGCATAGAGATACTTAAGCGAGATACTACGCTCGCTGTGGAGACACTACGCAAGAGCATTGGTGCGCGTTCGGGTGCAGAGGCTATGATTGCTGTGACCACGATTCAGGCAGAAAATTGGGTAATACACATAAAACCAGTATCCTAAATATTTGGTTATGAAGATATTTCAGCGTATAAATCTTCTTATTCACGACACCCTTCTTAGGGTCGATAACGACGAGCCAACTGCACTGCGTCGAGCCTATAGATTGGTTTACTATACGTTGCGCGGTGTGAATGTGCATCGCACGATGGTAGATAGCGCAGCTCTGACGCTCTATACGATGCTTGCCTTGGTGCCACTCCTTACCTTGGTATTGCTCATCTTGGGCCAGTTTGGGGTTTTGGACCGCTATGTCGCTGTTATTCACGACGGTACGCCCCAGCAATGGCATTCGTTACTCGATGTGTTGCTCGATGTGGCTCAGGGTGCAGCTGCGAGCATTGCACCAGGCTTCTTGGCTGTGGTGGGTATTGCCATCCTGCTCTTTGCCATCTTCACACTTTTCCGCACGGCCGAGGGGTCGTTCAATGTGGTGTGGGGCGTAAGTCGCAAGCGCAAGTTCATACATCGCTACACGGCATATATCATCGTGGCACTCTTTGTTCCAACCCTGCTTATTGTGGCAACATCGATGGCCTACGACACCCTTTTGGCCCTAAACCCCTTTGCCGAACTAAGTGGGTTGGTGAATAAACTCTTCTCGATGGTGTTGGTGTCGATAGCCACCACGTTGCTATACAAGTATTTGCCATTTACACGAGTGCTGTGGCGTAACGCTATTATAGCGGGCTGTATCGCAGGTTTCGCCCTTTCGGTGTTGCAGTGGGGATATGTCTATTTCCAGTCGATGATGTCGGGCATAAACCTTATCTATGGAAGTTTGGCTGCCATACCGCTCTTCATTATATGGCTTATGTGGTCGTGGAATATCATATTGGTAGGTTGCGAACTCTCCTTCGTGTGGCAACACCGCCGTCGCTACGAGCGCATCGACCGTCGTAGGCTCTGGCGTGAGGATGGCGACAAGAGCGAGGTGGTGAGTGTGGTTATCGTCGGTTCGGGAAATGTTGCAGAGGCCTTTGCCCGCACGATACGTCGCAAGGGAGGTTTGGAGTTGGTGCAGATCTTTGCTCGCAACCGCCAGCGCGGAGTTGCCGTGGCAAATATAGGGGGGTGTCAGTGGCAGGACAACCCAAAGCATCTGGCCAAGGCAGACCTCTATATTATCGCTGTGAGCGACCGTGCTGTGGCGGAGTTGGCGGGGTCGTTACCCTTTGCTAAGGGGGCTATTGTGGTGCATACGGCAGGTAGTGTCGCTATGGATGCCATTCCTGAGCGAGAGGGTGGCCGAGGTATTCTCTACGCCTTGCAGAGTTTCAGTTCGGGGCGCATAATCTCGTTGGATGACGTGCCAATCTTTATCGAGGCCGACAGCGACCAGACACGCGATAGGCTTTTCGCCATTGCAAACCAACTAAGTACGCAGGTGGAGTATGCCGATTCGGAGCGTCGTCGTAAGATACACCTTGCGGGAGTCTTAGTAAATAACTTCTCGAACCACCTCTACACCCTTGCGGCGGATTTGTTGGTCAGGGAGGGTCTCTCCTTCGATGTGGTCAAGCCGCTGCTACTTGAGACGGCATCTAAGGCTTCGGCGGTGGATGACCCAATGGAGGTGCAGACAGGCCCAGCGATAAGGGGCGATAGGGTGGTTACGGCGAGCCATATCGCTATGCTTGAGGATGATGAACAACTACAAAAGATATATAAAGCAATAACTGAGAGTATATGGGAAACTTCAAAGAGGATATAGCACGTGTCGAGGCCTTTGTCTTCGATGTCGATGGCGTGATGACGGACGGCGGTATTATCCCCACTCCTGAGGGCGACTTCATTCGTCGTTACAATGCTAAGGATGGCTATGCCATAGCCTATGCATTGCGAGAGGGATTCAAGGTGTGTGTCATCTCTGGTGGCCGAGGTAGGATGTTGGAGAATCGCCTGACTATGTTGGGTGTTACGAAGATGTATCTCAACTGTATGAATAAGGTTGAGGCGTTAGAGGAGTTTTTAGCGGAGAATGACCTTGATCGCCAGAGTGTTATCTATATGGGTGATGATATCCCCGACTTGGAGTGTATGATGCGTGTGGGTATCCCTGTTTGCCCTGCCGATGCCGCTATGGAGGTTGTCGAGGCCTCGCGCTATGTGTCGGAGTATAACGGTGGCCACGGCGCTGTTAGAGATATTGTCGAGCAGGTGTTACGTGCTAAGGGTTGCTGGGCGAAGAATCTTAAGGGTGTGCTTGGCATCAACCAGTAGCGGAGGATAACTTGAATAAACAAAAAAATCAGGCAGTACCATTGGTAACTGCCTGATTATCATTGTGGGCCCAGAGGGGCATGATCCCACGACCTTCGGATTATGAGTCCGCTGCTCTAACCAACTGAGCTATGGGCCCAACGTCATATTGGCGTTTAGTGGATGCAAAGATAATACAAATTTTATAAATCACAATCTCGTTGTGCTATTTTTTTGTTGTTCTCTACATTGTATGTATCAATTTTAGTCCGATTCTACTCCGAAAAAGGGGGCGAGTTATTTGCCACTTCTCGAAGAAATTTATATATTTGTAGTGTGATTAACCTATAAAGATTGGAATAATATGAAGAAGTTATTTGCACTATTGCCACTTTTGGCAATGATGTTTGTATCGTGTGAGTTGCAGTCGGAGGGTAGTGGCGACCAGACAGGTGGCGACCAGACAGGCGGTGGCGACGTGACCACGGTAGAGAAGCGAGTTCGTTGCATTGTGATTAACGAAGGTATCTACGACTGGGAGTTCAACAACGATAGTATGGAGTTGCAGGCTGTTGTCTACTTCACGTATGACGATCAGGGTCGCATTGCTCTGTTGAACAACGTCCTTTTGGTGAATAACGAGCCAATGAGATCTTTCGAGCAGAAGATTTCTTATGCAGGAAATAGGGCGATAATCGATGTAACGAAGTTGGCGATTGTGAACTACACAAACCCCGACAGAGTGGTTCTTGAGAAGAGCCGTTGCGAGGGTGGTGAGGCACAGCTTAATGGTGACGGCGCGGTGGTTTCATATCGCTATGCCGACGACTACACTTGTGGCTTTGAGTATGATGCTAATAAAAAGTTGGTAACTTACACTGGTGGTGGAGGTATGTCCATCAGAAGTGAGTGGGATAACGATAACTTGGTGCGATTGTCGAGCCACGAAGTGGATATCAACTTTATCTACGGAGAGGTTCTTAACCCTTGGTGTGGTATCGACTGGATGTTCCTACTCTTGAATGGCTACGAGCCATACTTTATGCCTCTCTATTTGTTGAATATCAACCACGGCTACCACTCTAAGCACTTGCCTACCCAGTTGGTGCAAGATGGCCTTACAGAGACTATCGTAGCGACGTTGAACGAGGAGGGCCTTGTTAAGGAGGTTAATGTTATTGACTACTTCAAGTTTGAACTCTTCTACGAGGGTGAGCTTATCCCTAATTGGCCGTGGCCAGCGTATGATGAGAAGGTGGAGTTGTAAGAGTTTGATGGCTATAATAGAGGGTCTGTCTAACGATTGTTAGGCAGACCCTCTTGGTTTTTGTCTATTAAGAGGTTATACACAGGTGTAACCACCATCGATGGCTATGTTCTGACCTGTGACGTATGTGCTTTGTGGCGAGGCGAGGAAGAGAGCGCAGGTGTCGAGCTCTCCCTCACGGCCGTAGCGTCCTAATGGGATGTTGCGCTTGGCAACATCCTGGAAGAAGTCACTATCGAGGGTCGCGGTGGTGAGGTCGGTGTAGAAGTAGCCTGGGCAGATGCTATTCACGGTGATACCATACTTGCCCCACTCGCCAGCCAAGGCGCGGGTGAAGTTTACCACACCTCCCTTAGCCGCGTGGTATGGTGCGCTACCGATAATCATATTGCCCACAAGTCCATACATCGAGGCGATATTGATGATGCGACCATAGCGGGCCTCAATCATCCTCTTGCCAAACTCGCGGCTACAAACAAATGTGCCGAAGAGGTCGATCTCCATCTCGTGGCGGAACTGCTCGTCAGAGACCTCCTCTGCAGGGCCTACAGCACCCGTACCAGCGTTATTCACCAATATATCGATTCTGCCGAAGCGCGCAATGACACGCTCGACGGCCTGCTTGACCTGCTCCGTTACTGTGATGTCGCAGACCACGGGCAGTACCTCCACGCCAAACTCCTCAGCAATGGCCTTGGCATTCTGCTCTAAGAGGTTCTGGCGACGTGCCAAAAGTACCAGATTGGCACCCTGACGAGCAAAGGCCTTCGCCATCTGCAAACCCAAACCTACAGATGCTCCCGTGATAACGGCAACCTGTCCTGAAAGATTAAAATAGTTGTTCATACTCTATATCGTTTTTTATTGTTAAACATATTTACGTTTGCAAATTAAATACCTATTTTGCTGAAATACAACAATTTCCGATTCTTATTTCTGATAGGTGTATAAGCGTAGGCTATAGAAAGTGTGAAAAAGGTGTGTGAAGTTTATAAATTTTTCGTATCTTTGTCCCAGAACTCGAATGGTGGTGTTGGGGAATACCGCTTGGTTACCCTGGCTGAGATTATACACATTGCACCAGTACAGATAATGCTGACGCTGGAAGTTTGGAGTCATCCTTAATGGTACATGCCGTACCACTATTTTGAGCTTGTATAGTAGTGTAAAAATAGTGGTATGAATCGAAGAAAAACCTATCCTGTAGTATTGTCAATCGCTGGCTCTGACTCCTCTGGAGGGGCTGGTATTCAAGCAGATCTTAAAACATTTTCGGCACTTGGAGTATATGGTGCAACAGCCATCACGGCCATCACTGCACAGAATACTCAAGGTGTGAACTCTCAGTTGGCTATAACGGCACAGATGGTCTACGACCAGATTGTTGCGGTTGTAGAGGATTTGCACCCTTCGTTCATAAAGATTGGAATGCTTGCCAATTGTGATATAGTCGAGGCCGTTGCTGAGGCCCTCGGCAGATACTCTATTCCCATCATTCTCGACCCCGTCATTGTATCGACTTCGGGACATCGCTTGTTGTCGGTCGATGCTCAAGAGTGTGTTAAGCAGAGGCTTCTTCCTATGTCGATGCTTGTGACGCCAAACATTCCAGAGATGGTTGCCCTTGCCGACTCTCCTGTTGCTACCTATCGCGAGAAGGAGCAGGCGGCTACGATACTCTTGGACTATGGAGCTAAGGCCATACTGCTCAAGGGTGGCCACGAGGAGGGTGAAACAAAGAGCGATATACTCTTTACTAAGTCGCACTCTAAGGTCGAAGCCACCATCTTTACATCAGCGACTATTCCTACGCGCAACACCCACGGTACGGGCTGTACGCTGTCGTCTGCCATAGCGGCCTATATGGCTCGTGGCTGCAACATAGTGGAGGCTATTTCCAAGGCCAAGGAGTTTGTGACCGAGGCTCTTCAAAGTGGCGCAGATGTAACAATAGGCCGTGGTAATGGCCCTGTTAATCACGGATTTAACCCTCAAAAGATGATTGTCTATGATAACGAATAACTATTCCCTACAGTTTATTACACACTACACCGATAAGTACTCCTATGTAGACTCTGTGCGCATAGCCTTGGAGGGTGGATGCCGATGGATTCAGCTTCGAATGAAGGGTGCTTCAGATTTGTTATTGGAGGAGACGGCTCTCGTGGTACAGGCGATGTGCAAGGAGTATGGAGCGACATTTATCGTGGATGACGATGTCTACTTGGCTAAAAAGATTGGGGCTGATGGAGTGCATCTCGGTAAGAGCGATATGCCTATCTCGGAGGCGCGACAGATTCTTGGTCAGAGCTACATTATCGGAGCTACGGTAAATACCTTTGAGGATATAGAGCGCGCGATGGCAAATAGCAGACCCGACTATTTTGGCTGTGGACCATTCCGTTACACATCGACCAAGAAGAATCTTTCGCCCATCCTTGGGTATGAGGGTTACAGAGATATAATCAGAAGGATGAGAGACCGCAATATAGATATTCCGCTTGTCGCCATTGGAGGTATTGCGAAGGAGGATATCCCCGAACTATTGAGGTGTGGAGTAGAGGGTATTGCGCTTAGTGGTAGTGTCATCAATGCCACTGACCCCATACAGCAGATGCGCGAGGTGGCGGCTATCATTCTCAAAAAGTAGAACCAAACCTATTAACAAATAATCTAAAGTTATGAAAGCAGACTTGAAAATCTCCTATCCAGAGTCGGAAAAGGTCTATATGGAGGGAGTTATTCACCCCGACATCCGCGTAGCGATGCGACGAGTAAGACAGATGCCTACAGTCACAATTAAGGATGGTGAGCGAGTAGAGAGCCCCAATCCAGAGATCTATATCTATGATACTTCTGGAGCTTATGGCGACCCTAATGTAGATATCGATTTAGAGCGAGGCCTACCTCATCTGCGCGAGGCGTGGATTAAGGAGCGTAGGGAGAGGGATGCCGCTAATGTCAGCCAGATGTACTATGCAAAGAGGGGTGTTATCACACCAGAGATGGAGTATGTGGCCATTCGCGAGAATATGAACTGCCAGGCCCTTGGCATCCAAACAGACATCACTCCAGAGTTTGTACGTAAGGAGGTGGCTGAGGGACGTGCCGTAATACCTGCCAATATCAACCACCCTGAGGCTGAGCCAATGATTATCGGCAGAAGCTTCTTGACAAAGATTAACGCCAATATCGGTAATTCGGCAACTACATCGAGCATCGAGGAGGAGGTTGAAAAGGCTATATGGAGTTGCAAGTGGGGAGCAGATACAATTATGGATCTATCGACAGGCCCTAACATTCACGAGACGCGCGAGTGGATCTTGCGCAATAGCCCCGTGCCTATCGGCACAGTGCCTATTTATCAGGCTATGGAGCGTGTCAATGGCAAGGCCGAGGAGCTTACGTGGGAGATCTATCGAGATGTCCTTGTTGAGCAGTGCGAGCAGGGTGTCGATTACTTCACCATCCACTGTGGCATACGTCTAAAGAATGTGATGCTTGCTGCCGACCGCCTTACAGGCATTGTTAGCCGTGGTGGTAGCATCATATCGAAGTGGTGTCAGACACACCAGAGGGAGAGTTTCTTGTATGAGCACTTCGACGACATTTGCGATATCGCAGCACGTTACGATGTGGCCCTATCGCTTGGCGATGGCTTGCGCCCAGGCAGCATCTACGATGCTAACGACAGAGCGCAGTTTGCCGAGTTGGATACTATGGGCGAACTTGTGGAAAGGGCTTGGGCAAAGAACGTGCAGGTCTTTATCGAGGGCCCTGGCCACGTGCCTATGCATAAGATTAAGGAGAATATGGAGCGACAGATTGAGAAGTGTCACAATGCTCCGTTCTATACTCTCGGCCCATTGGTTACAGATATCGCCCCTGGCTATGACCACATCACTTCGGCTATTGGTGCGGCACAGATAGGTTGGTATGGTACGGCTATGCTCTGCTACGTAACCCCTAAGGAGCACCTTGCGCTTCCGAATAAGGAGGATGTGCGCGAGGGTGTTGTAGCCTTTAAGTTGGCAGCACACGCCGCAGACCTCGCAAAGCAGCACCCAGGAGCGATGGTTAGGGATAACGCACTAAGTAAGGCACGTTATGAGTTCCGCTGGAAGGATCAGTTCAACCTCAGCCTCGACCCCGAAAGAGCTCTCGAATACTACAAGACCTCGAATAATGTGGGTGGCAGGTATTGCACAATGTGTGGCCCTAACTTTTGCGCTATGAAGATTAGCCATACGCTATGCGAAGAGTAGTTACATATAACATATAAAAAAAATTAGAGTTATGATTGAAAGAAACGTATCACACGGTATTATCTCCACCTACTTTGATAAGTTGGAGAAGAATTTGGATTTGGATGTAGCCATCGTTGGTGGAGGCCCTTCGGGCATTGTTGCGGCATACTATCTGGCTAAGGCGGGTTTGAAGGTGGCTCAGTTCGACAGAAAACTATCACCTGGCGGTGGTATGTGGGGCGGTGCTATGATGTTTAACCAGATTGTCGTTCAGGAGGAGGCACTCCACATCATCAAGGAGTTTGATATCAACTACGAGCAGTACGACAGCAACCTCTATGTGATGGACTCGGTGGAGAGCACCGCAGCGTTGCTCTACAAGGCTGTTCACGCTGGAGCAACAATCTTCAACTGCTACTCGGTTGAGGATGTAATCTTCAAGAACGATGAGGTGAGTGGCGTTGTGGTCAATTGGACTCCTGTCCTCAGAGAGGGTATGCACGTAGACCCACTCAATATTATGGCAAAGTGCGTCATTGACGGTACGGGCCACGATAGCGAGATGTGTTGCACCGTGGCACGTAAGAATGGCATCCGCTTGGCAACTGACACAGGTGCTGTGATTGGCGAGCGTTCGTTGGATGTTGTCGCTGGTGAGCAGGAGGTTGTGAATGGCACTAAGGAGATCTACCCTGGTCTCTATGTGTGCGGTATGGCTGCTTCGGCAGTGAGTGGAACACCACGTATGGGCCCTATCTTTGGTGGTATGCTACTCTCTGGTAAGAAGGTTGCCGACCTTATCATTGAGAAGTTGAAATAATGAAGATTATTGCCATCACAACCCCAAAGGTCATAGATGAGGATGCCTTTATTATCAAGGGATTGATTGATAGGGGTGTCGATATGATACATCTTAGGAAGCCCGACTCCACTATTGACGAGTGTCGCAGGCTCTTGGAGATGCTTGGGAAGGAACTTAGGCAAAATATTGTTGTTCACGACTATCCCGAATTGTTTGATGAGTTCTCGCTCAGAGGGATTCATATAAACAGAAATGTGACAACCTATCCCCAGGGGTATGATGGTCTAAGGACGCGCTCCTGCCATACGTTGGAGGAGGTGGCGCGTTATAAGGGTGAGTGCGACTACCTCTTCCTAAGCCCTATCTTCGATAGTATCTCAAAGAGGGGGTATCTATCGAGATTCGATGAAGAGGAGTTGCGTAGGGCCTCGATGAGTGGTATCATCGATGAAAAGGTTGTAGCCTTAGGTGGCGTCACCTTCGACAAGATTGCCTATCTTCAGGGGTTAAACTTTGGTGGAGTGGCAATGCTGGGCGAGATCTATGGCGTTGAGGCAATGAATCGTCTAAGACGTTGATTTATAAATGTCTATTAATACTAAAAGCGACCTTTGAGGGTCGCTTTTAGTGTATATAAAGGTGCTTCAACTATAGTTCAAAGTCGAAAGACCTCTTTTCGGTGGCATCGGTGATATGTTGCCATATATGCTCCTGCGATTCGTTCATAGGGCCATTGGTGGTGGCAACGTCATAGAGCAACTCCTTAGCCCACGTAGCCTCCTCCTCGCCAAGGGTGGAGAGGGCCGCTGCTGAGGACTGCATATCGAGGTGTTGGGCGATGAGCATAACGCTCTCTATCTGGTCTTCGCTAACAAAGCGTGCAAGGCCATATATGAGCTTGCGTGCCGCTTCTACACTCTGTGAATTATCGCTTTCGGCAATTAGGAGCTGTCCCAACTTTAGAATTGCACAAAAGTCTCGCTTCATAAATCTCATACTACTCAAGTCTTAAAAGGTTACCTACTGCGTCATTTACTGCATAGTATATGTTGTCGAGCAACACCATCGACTCAACACCCTTGAGCTCATAGCCCTTGTCGGTCTCCAAGGCAAAGATGATGTCGCCTCTAATCTCGGCACCCGAACCATAAAGTATCGTTCCAGTCATATTGTCGCCGATATCCTCCTTGGCATAGCCATTCCTATCGACTAAGAAGACGAGGTGACAACCAACAAGGCCGACACGCTTAGAGAGTTCGTTGAGAGGGGCTGTGTAGCGCACAACCTCCAGACGCTCAGCGCCGATCTGCTCGCCAAGGTCGGCATCGAGTTGCTGCCAATCTTCGGCCTCGCTCTGGAAAGGACGGGCAAAGCCATTGGTCTGGGCGATGATAAATGTGGGTGCGATAGTGTCGTCAGGGTCATCAACCAACGGAGTTGTGGGCTGTGGCATACCGCATAGTTTGATAGTGCCGTTAAACATCTCTAACTTTCTATCGCTAAATGGGTCGTCGGTGCGAACGATGTCGGCATAGAGGTCGATAACCTTCTGCTTGGCATCCACATCCATCGTTGAGATAATCTCGACGGAGCGTTCGAGGCTCAGTTTGTTGTTTGCACAATCAACGACCATTTCCATAGCCTCGTCGTTGAAACCATCTATATTATAAAAGAAGTCGCTAAGGATATTAACGGCCTCACGTTTAAACTCCTCATCGGCAGAGATGATGCAGTAGCCCAGTTTGCAGATGGCACCAAGCAATTCAATAGTAACTTTCATAAGGCGAGGGTTTTAGGTGTGATACATTCTTCCTTACAAATGTAGTAAATAAAATCCATATAAGCAACAAGATGAGGCAGTTTAATTATTCCACCACTCTTGCTATCTGTTCGAGTATCTGGGGGAGGTAAGTGGATGAGTACTCGATGGTGGTGAACTCAACGAGGCCCTGGCGGTTGATAAGGTAGGTGCGAGGAACATAGGTCGTGGCGTAGAGTCGATAGATTGTGGCATCGCCATCTGCAATAGCGTCGAAAGTGTAGCCGTGGAGGTTCATATAGGCCTCGATATCCTCGGTGCTACCGCCACGCGATACGGCGATAGTTGTCGCCTCAAGTCTCTCTATATCATCCTTATAGAGCATAACATCGTCGAAGAGGCTCTTGCAGTCGGGGCAGGTGTGCGAGAAGAGGATGAGTAGCACGATGTCGCCCTCGTGTGCCGAGAGCGAGAAGCTTTCGCCAGAGAGGGTGGTGGCCGAAAAGTCGGGCGCATAATCCCCGACGTTGATGATTGAGGACTCCTCATAGGTGGGGAGCTCCTCGTTGATGGTGCCACACGCAACAAGGCAAAGGACTATAAGTAGTTGGGCTATCCTCTTCATCGTGTTTTGAATTTCCACAAAGGTACAAATTAGTGAGCGAGAAATACCAAGTTTACTTGAATATTTCTCACAGCGAACGGAAGAATCTTAGAGGTTTACCTCAAAGGTACAAAAAGTTTGCATATTTGCCTCTCCCAATATACTCTTTTATCCTCTTGCCCAGAGGTTATTGCGCAACAAAATATCATAAAATAGAAATAATTTTGTATATTTGTGTAATGGCTCATTTCTAAATGATAGCCAAACCCAAGCTAAAAGAGACCAAAATTAGACATTATGCCTATAACTAATCCAAGCGATATTGTTATTAAAGAGGTAACAACAAAGCGTGAAATTAATAGATTCGTACAATTCGGAATAGACCTATACCGAGATAACCCATACTACTGTCCTCCAATATTCTTTGACGAGGTAAACACCTTCGATCCGAAGAGCAATCCCGCGCTTGAGGTTTGCGATTTCGTAATATATATGGCCTATCGTAACGACCAAATCGTAGGTCGCATAGTGGGCATCATCAACCACCGCGCCAATGAGGCTTGGGGAGTTAAGAAGTGCCGTTTCGGATGGTTCGACTTTGTTGATGACTATGATGTGTTCAAGGCTTTGTTGGATGCTGTTGCCGAGTGGGGTAGGAGCAGGGGTATGTGCTGCTTGAATGGCCCAGTGGGCTTTACGGATTTCGACCATCAGGGCCTATTGTTGGAGGGCTTCGACTATAACGCCCCTATGGCAAGCCTCTATAACCACCCCTACTATGTTGCTCATTACGAGCGATATGGATTGAGCAAGGAGGCCGATTGGATTGAGTACCAAATCACACCACCGACCGAAGCCCCCGAACGAATAAGACGTATCGTACAACTTGTCGAGCAGCGATGCGGACTACATATTGTAAAGGTTCGCAACTCCAGGGAGTTAAGAAAGAGGTATGGGTATAGCTACTTCGACGTTCTGGATGCGGCATACCAGAAGTTGTACAACTATCAGCCGATGACACAACGCCAGAAGCAGTACTACTGCAAGATGTATTTCCCGATTCTTAACTTCGACTTTGTCACGATGGTTGCTAATGAGCAGGATGAGATCGTAGCAGTGGGATTGGGTATGCCATCGCTATCGGAGGCGTTGCGTAAGTGTGGCGGTCACCTCTTCCCATTTGGTTGGTATCATCTGCTCAAGGCACTGAAAGCCAAGAAGATGACCGACTTTGATTTGTTGCTTATCGCGGTGCGCCCCGACTATCAGGATAAGGGCGTTACATCGATGATTTTCAATGAGATGACTCCGCACTTCGCGAAGTATGGTATTCAGCGAGTTGAGACGACGGCAATCCTCGAAACAAACTACAAGAGTCTTGCAAACTTTGCCGACTACGACCATATTCAGCATAAGCGTCGCAGAGCCTTTATTAAGGAGTTGTAACGAACATCGGGTTGCTCCCGACACATAAAGGATGACCTCGGAAGCATATATCTTCCGAGGTCATCTCGTTTAGAGTGTACTCAAGACGACCCCTTATGGGGCAATGCTACTCTAAGCGTACGCTGACTTCGGAGTAGGCGTAGCTGAGGGGGTGACGGGGTGACTCGTAGTAACCGCCTGTGTATAGTACGGTCTTTTGTGGGCCGCACCTGAGTTCGATGAAGTCCTCGCCGATAGCGCCAACAACAATCTTGGGAAGGTATTCGCAGTGTGCTGTGATGTTTGTGCCCTTCTTGAGCTCTTCGCGCTTGTAGGTCTTTGGATATGGGGTGATGGTGTTGCAACCTGGGTCGCAGGCAATGGTGTAGCCGCTTACGTGGCACACGTTCCATTTTACGCCTCTCTGTTCGCTCATAATTATCAGGTATTTAGTTATAAATTAGTTTTTTGTCCTTGATTTGGTTGTTATCTCTTTGTTGAGGCACGTAGTCCCTCGATGACGCTATGGGTGAAGCCCGCGGCCTCCATAGCGTTGAGACCCTTGATGGTGAGACCTCCAGGGGTTGTTACGCGGTCAATCTCGGCCTCAGGATGAGAGCCATTTGCTGCAAGGATTTCTACTGCGCCGAGCAGGGTCTGCATCACTATCTGCTTGGCGTCGTCGGCACGGAAGCCGAGTTCCACACCACCCTCCATCGCTGCGCGTATGTAGCGCAAGGCGTAGGCGATACCGCACGATGCCAACGATGTAGCCGCAGGCATAGCGCCCTCCTCGATGAGCATAGCCTTGCCCAACTCGTTGAATACATCAAGTAGGAAGTCGTCGAGAACCTTCGTGGAGCGGGTGGAGCAGAGGAAAGTCATACTACTCTTCGTCGCTATGGCCGTGTTGGGTATTATGAGGTATGTGGCAGGGAGCTCTCCATCGCCCTTGTCGAGCCACTCCGATAGTTGGGTTGTGCCTAAGCCACCGACCATCGAGGCTATAATCTGGCGCGAGTAGTTGAGGTGTGGCTTTATCTCGTCGAGAACCTCCACCACCTTCCAGGGCTTCACGGCAAGTACAATGAGGTCAGCCTCACGCACGGCCACGCGATTCTCCGTGGTCACGTTAATCTCTGGATATTCACCCGTTAGGGCTTCGAGTTTTGGTGTCGAAGGGTTTGAGACATAGATGTCTGTGGTGGATATCGTGCTACCATGGGCCAGGCCTCTGGCCAATGCACCACCCATATTTCCAGCACCAATTATTGCTACTTTCATATAGTTTGCAGTTTGTGTAAAGGAGTTACTCAACTACAAAGATAATATATTTTATATAATGTATACTAATTTGAGCACCATTTGCTACCATAACCTTATATATTCATTCGAGGGCCAATAAAAAATATGGCTCTTGTGGCTTATGCTCGTTATACCATCTTGCCACATACATACAAATCTTGGAGTCTGTGTATCTGTTGTTGGAGTATGTAGCCTATTAGTGTCCGTCACCGCCCTCTCCACGACGTGGTTGCAAAAAAGGGCCTATCCCGAAAGATAGACCCTATCATAATATAGCACTAATTACTTGCGCATAATAGGCATCTTGCCCTTATGAGAGGCCATGGCCTGTGGCTTAGCAAACTGTGCTTGCTCATTGAGGCTGTCAATAAACTCCTGAGCAGGAGATACGCCCTCTTTGCTAAGTATTACGACATCGATAGTACCAGCGCCAAAGTTGCCCTCAAAGTCCTCAGCAATGCCAAGGAATGAGTATGCCGCATCGTACTGTAGAACAGCAACTCCGCTCTCGCGATTGAGCGATACGAGGTCTGATTCCCACTCATAGCCATATGTAATCAACTCCGCGTAGATATCCTCATCAGAGCATCCCCACTCAGTGTAGTCGCCATCATAGAAGCCTGTGTACCAGTTCATTGCATCGGCATTTGGTAATACGTTATATGGCAACACAACATAACCCGTGCAGTTGAGGAAGCGTTCGGGATCGAGCTCGGCAAGAGCTGTACCGTCGTAGTAGTCGCCAAACTCAAACGATACGGCTGCAGTGCTTACGACCTTATCAAGTGTTGTAAACGCCTCGCTCACTGATGCGCGGTCGCTTGCAATATCTCCGCTGTTAATATCTACGGCCACGGCATAGATGATATACTCGGTTGCAGGATTTAGCTGATTGAACATCGTGGTGTAAGTACCCAAGTTTGCACCCATGTCGGTAAGATACTCGGCGCGTGAGTAGCCGAAGAAATCTGCGCCATAGTCAATCTCCTCATTAGCATATGCTATGAGTGCTGCATCCTGGGTGCCATGCTCCTCGATATAGTACTCAAGGTCAGATGTCGAGATGTACGACATAAAGTAGTGAGCACCAACAGATGGCTGTGCTGTTACATATACTGTGTTATGTGATAGCTTCTCATAGTCTATAGCGAACTCCACAGTCAAATCAGCAGGATCTCCCGAAGCCTCGGTTGTGGTAAATGGGAATGTGATGAGCCCTGTTGTAGGAGCCTCATCATAGCCAAAGCATACAACGACATACTCTGTTTCAGGTGAGAGACCACCAAATGTAGAGAGGTCGGTAACACCGGTGCGAAGAGCCGATTCCACACCACCATACCACCACTCAAGGTCATCGATGAGTGTCTGTATATACTCCTCGTCGCTGTCATACCAAGTTAGCGACTCGGCCGTCTGTATAGAGCAGATATATGTCTCCTCATTGTTTGATGGTGTCACAGTGCCATCTACGTGGTCGTAGTATCTCTCTGTGATATTGCATTCGAAGGTGAGTTCAGAGCTCTCTGCTGTAGGGGTCTCAAATTCGACAACAAAGGCCTCGGTATTTGGCAAGAAGTCGTCATCTACACCAATGGCATAGGCATAGTGCTTCGTGCCAGCCTTGAGGTCCTCAACAGCGAGTGACTTCTCGCCAGCGAAGCAGAGGTTGGCAATCATCTGTTCAGTGGTTGCATTCATACCAAGGTAGTAGTCTCGGAGGGCTACAAGGTGGTTGATATAGGCCTCAGCGCCCTCACCGAAATCGGCCAAACGCTCCTCGCTAATAATGTTTACGAAGTAGATTGCAGTTGATGATGAAGGCACAACATTTACAACTGCCTTATTGTAACTTATATCGCTGACACTAACCTCGAATGTGGTGTCAGACGTTGCGAGGGCGGCAGTCTTAAACTCCTTGTACTCGAAGTCGGAAACCACCTCGCCAGACTCTGTAAGATGGTAAGCATAGAGGTAGTACTCGGTGTTGGGAGTTAGGCCCTCGGCGATATCCTCCTTAACGCCAGTAGTGAGGACTGTTGCGAGATACTCCTCAAGTGTTATACCCATCTCCGCGGCAAGCTGATTGAACCACGCCAAGTCATCGGCGATATAGGCATCGATGCTCTCGAAGGTCTCGAATGTCGCCTTGTCAGTGATCATAACCACGTATGGCATCTCCTCGGCAAGAGGAGTTACGCGGAAAGATACCGTAGTCTTGTTAGTCTCCAAAATCTCGAATGTAAAGCAAGGCTTCTCATCGGGCTGGTTAGGCTTGTCGGTGGGCTCTGGCTGACAACCCACTGCTAACAACATTGCCACTGCGGTGAGCAATGGAGCGAATAGTTTGAAAGTTTTCATAACTGTTAATTTGAAGTTTTAGTATTTTTTGGTAAATTTTTTCCTGTAGCAATATGTTGCTAAAACTATATTGGGTGCAATCTCGGATTTTTGCCAACACAAAGTTAAGTAAATTTATCTAACGTTGTTATCAAGTTTAAACTTTTTTTTATGCTTTTGTGCAAATCGCAGATTATCATTAATATACATAATATATGCCATAAGCTATTATAGCGAATTTTGTTAAATATAGCTCTATTTATATATGGTATATATAGTCCAATAATGTTATATATCTGACGATTACAATGCGCGTAAATCAACTCTATGAGAGTCACTGCAAATTTACCCCCCCCCTTGAAATTTCCAAATTTTTGGCTAAGAAATTGATAGTGAGGGGTAAAATTTCTGTATATTACATAAATATGCGAGATGGAACGACAATTAGCCGTTGTGATAATTTGGGGTAGGGCTGTCAAAGAGATATCAAAAGATGGGAGAGGTGTCGCGGACAACAGCAGATAATATCTTGCCATATAGCCTTCAACTCCCGCTTGAGCTGAGCCACTATAGGCGATAGCTGATAATTGACATTGATTGCGAAAAGACGGCCCCCACAACCACCATTCAAGTATGTCTTGAGCCTCTGCTTTGGGGCATCAATAAGCCCAATAAGCCCAATAAGCCTTTTTTTAGGCGTAAAAAAAGTAAATCCCCTCCACACTGCTGTGTAGAAGGGATTTTGGAGGTCTGAAGCGGATTCGAACCGCTGTAGACGGTTTTGCAGACCGTTGGTTAAGCCACTCGCCCATCAGACCATTCCGAAACAACAAATCACTTTGTCATTACAGAGTGCAAAGATAATGATATTTTTTCAATATCCAAACAAAAGCTAATAAAAAATATTTGAGCCTGCTATTGGTTTATAGCTTATATGTGCGTAATATGTTGTAAAACAGTGTTGTAGCCTAAATCTGTTTTCGCATTCGTGCAACGGGGATGTCGAGCATCTCGCGGTATTTTGCCACCGTGCGGCGGGCGATGCGATAGCCCTTCTCGTTGAGAATCTCCATAAGGTTTTCGTCGGTGAGAGGGTGGCGCTTATCCTCGTTATCGATACACTCCTCAAGGATAGTCTTAATCTCGTGGCTCGACACCTCCTCGCCTGTAGTGGTCTGCATACCCTCCGAGAAGAGAGTCTTGAGCAGGATGATACCAAAGTGAGTCTGAATATATTTGCTATTCACCACACGTGAGATTGTCGAGACGTCGAGGTCTGTGCGATCGGCGATATCCTTGAGAATCATTGGCTTGAGCTTGCTCTTGTCGCCATCCTGGAAGTAGTCGCGCTGGAAGTCGAGGATGGTCTGCATCGTGCGCATAAGGGTATCGTGTCGCTGCTTTATCGCCGAGATAAACCACTTGGCCGAGTCTATCTTCGACTTGACAAACTGCACGGCCTCCCTATCCTCGGCCTTGATTGTGCCGTCGGGGGCAACCATATCGCGCATCATATCCTTATAGCGTCGTGAGATGCGCACTTCGGGAACACCAGATGTGTTGAGCATCAGGCGCATAGTGCCGTCGCTGTTGTCGAGCAAGAAGTCGGGGGTGATATATGGCGCAGCCTCGATGCCACCCTCGCTATATAGGTTGCCTGGCTTAGGTGAGAGCGAACGGATATACTCTATGGCGCTACGGAAACTATCCTCATCGACCCCAAGGCGTGAGATAAGTCGCTCGTAGTGCTTCTTGGCGAAGGAGTCGAAGTGGTCGCTTATAATCTTGAAGGCGAGTTGCTTGGTGCTGTTATTGAGGTTTTGGCGGCGCATCTGAAGTAGTAGGCACTCCTGGAGTGTGCGCGCTCCGATGCCCGCAGGCTCAAGCTCCTGAACCATAGAGAGAACCTCCTCTATATGGTCGATGGTAACATTCATACCTCGTGTGAAGGCAAGGTCGTCGCTTAAGGAGGCTATGTCGCGACGGAGGTAGCCGTCGTCGTCGATGCTACCTACGATATAGGCGGCGATGACCATATCCTCCTCGCTCAAGGGGTGGAAACGCAACTGCTCGATGAGGGATTCGCCGAGCGAGCGCCCCTCGGTGATGAAGATGGGGCGTTGCTTGTCGTCCTTCGAGAAGTTGTTTACGCGCGCCTTATATGAGGGTGTGTCATCCTCCTTGCCGAGGTACTCCTCCACAGATATCTTCTCTGGGGCTTCGCCCTCCTCATTCGGGGTATCGGCATCCTCCTCTAAGACGATATTCTCCTCTATTTCACGCTTGATGCGCTCCTCAAGTTGCATCGTGGGGAGCTCCAGGAGCTTTATCATCTGAATCTGTTGCGGCGATATCTTCGTCTGCAACGATATTGTTTGTTGGAGTCGGTTTGCCATATTATATAACTTTACACCTTACATTTATATAACGCCTTAAATGAAGAAGTCGTATAACGGAGTTCTCTTGGCCTATAGTTTTTGGCGCAAAAGGACTCTGTTAGACGGCTTCTTCAATTGGTTGAGGTGCTTAGAACTCTGCGTTCTTTGGTGTACGTGGGAATGGAATCACATCACGGATGTTACCCATACCAGTCACGAAGAGCAACAGACGCTCAAAGCCGAGACCGAAACCTGAGTGAGGTGCAGAACCCCAGCGACGTGTGTCGAGGTACCACCACAACTCCTTTCGGCTCATACCCAATTCGTCTACTCTTGCACAAAGCTTGCCAAAGTCAGCCTCACGCTCCGAACCACCGATAATTTCGCCAATCTGTGGGAACAAAACATCCATAGCACGTACGGTCTTGCCGTCCTCGTTCTGCTTCATATAGAAGGCCTTAATCTCCTTAGGATAGTTGATAAGGATTACTGGGCGCTTGAAGTGCTCCTCTACGAGGTAGCGCTCGTGCTCCGACTGCAAGTCGCAACCCCACTCGCAAGGGAACTCGAACTTCTTGCCCGAAGCCTTCAAAATCTCGATACCCTCGGTGTAGTCGAGGCGCACGAAGTCGTTGTCGAGAACAAACTGGAGACGCTCCAAAAGACCCTTATCCCACATCTTGTTCATAAACTCAAGATCCTCGCGGCAGTTCTCCAAGGCGTAGCGGATGAGGTACTTCAAGAAGTCCTCAGCCAAATCCATATCGTCCTGAAGCTCATAGAATGCCATCTCAGGCTCGATCATCCAGAACTCAGCCAAGTGGCGAGGGGTGTTGGAGTTCTCGGCACGGAAGGTAGGACCAAAGGTATAGATCTGACCCAAGGCCAAGGCGCCAAGCTCACCCTCCAACTGACCAGATACGGTGAGGCTACAAGGCTTGCCGAAGAAGTCCTGAGAGTAGTCTACATTGCCATCCTCGGTACGTGGAGGATTGCTCATATCGAGGGTCGATACGTTGAACATAGCACCTGCACCCTCACAGTCTGAAGCTGTGATGAGAGGTGTATGCAAGTAGTAGAAACCCTTGTCGTTGAAATACTTGTGGATGGCGAAAGCCATAGCGTGGCGGATTCGCAAAACTGCACCAAAGGTGTTGGTACGTGGACGGAGGTAGGCGATGTCGCGCAAGAACTCCAATGAGTGACCCTTCTTCTGCAAAGGGTATGTCTCTGGGTCGGCAGTTCCATAGATCTCAATTTTTGAGGCCTGCACCTCTACACCCTGGCCAGCACCAAGAGAGGCTACCAGGCTACCGTCTACTCGCAAGCAAGCACCTGTGGTAACGCCCTTAAGCTCTGCCTCGTCGATCTTTGCGAGGTCCACAACAACCTGAATGTTAGCTACGCACGAGCCATCATTCAAAGCGATGAACGCTACGTTCTTGTTGCCACGCTTCGTTCTAACCCAGCCCTTAACGGTGATATCTCTGCCATCACCCTCCATCTTGAGGATCTCGGCAATACGTGTAAGTTTCATAGATTTATATTTTTCGTTCGTTGTTTCTATCTATAATAGGCCACAAAATTACTATTTTTTTTAGAAACAATAGCTTTATTCCCACTTTTTTCCACTCTTGAGCTCTATTTGTTTAGCCCTTGGTGATCTTTACCGTGGCACGGTGCGAGAAGGTAATCTTGTTACCCTTGTCGTCTACGACGGTAAATTGGATGTCGTACTCGTCGTTGCCGTAGGCCGTAATTACCAACGAGCCATCAAGCACAGGGGCAACCTTCTCTGCGTCGATAGTACCCCAGTTGTTGTAGCCGAGATAGCCGTATGAGCCATTCAAGTAGGTGCCACCGTCGCCCAATTCGCGTGTACCAATCTCGTATGTCATAGGCTTGCGCTCACACGTAGTGTCGGGACGATAGGTGCCTGCAGGGAGGGTTATGTTGCCATCGTTCTCGACGATAAGGTCGAAGCGGAAACCGTAGAAACCACCAGCTGGATAGCTGAAGAAATCGTTGATATTTGGGATGTTATAGCCTCGGAAGCGGATGAATGACACGTCGCTACGACCAGAGTAGTAGCTGGTGTAGTACTGGGCAGTGAACGACCAGTTGTCGTCTGCCACCATATCGAGGTCACCTTCAAGGGTAGAGTATGGATCGTCCGAGAGTGGTGGGGTATAGGTGTAGTTGTTTATCTTCACACCACCTGTGTATGAGCCAGTTATGTGCTTGCCATTGCCCGTCATTAGGTCTACGGCGATGGTCTGAGTTAGGCCCTCGCTGCTCACCGTAACACTTCCCGTTAGCACAGCGCCATAGCTATATTTGCCCTCCTCGTCCATCACGCGGGCCGTAGTGCCCATCATCGTATGGCCACCCATGCTCTCTCCGAGATTTATCACATCGCCGACTGGCGTAGAGAACATCTCGTAGTTCATCGACACGTTGTAGACTCCATCGGGGATAAGTGGCTCTATGTCTGTGAGTTTTGGGGCTGTGAGTTCCAACGATACGAGGATGCCTCCAGTTTGATGGTTCGACTCGTCAAGCTCACAATCGTAGAGCTGTACGCCGATGACATCAGCATCCTTGGTATATATCGAACCTTTGATGAGGTTGGCGTGTATGCCGATAAATTCGGTGTCGTAATCCTCCTCCATCCAAGGGGTTGGGGCAGTCAGAGGAGTGCCAACCTTGAGGGTGATGTCGCCCTCGTAGATTGCTACGATCTCGGTACCATCCTCGAAGGTGTAGTCGTAGGTTATCTTGTATGCTCCAGGCTCACCCTCGATGGTTACGGTTGCGCTGGTAGGAACGAAGTTTGTTGGAGCATCGTAGCCGTCGTTGCGAACGATGTAGGTATAGTAAGAATCGAGGTTGCCATTCTCCTTGGCGTCATCCTTTAGGGTGTAGGTGCCCAAGGGCAATGTTGGGTTCTCAGGGTCTGTGGCTGGAGTGCCATAAAGGGCGCACCAGAATAGTCTACCATTCACAGTATCAGGGATATATGCTCCATCCATATTTTGGATAATCATCTCGTCAGAGACACCGAAGAAGTAGCGATCTACGCCCAAGCCTTCGTAGCCCTTACGATAGATGTTCGAAGAACTCTGGTAGGTAAGGCTGAGGGGTTTGTTAGGGTCTGGAGCAGGCTCTGGCTCGATACCGCTCTGGGTCACTGTGATTGTGCAAGAGTCTGCCCCCTCGTACTCCACAGTTAGAAGTGCTTTACGACCCTCCTCCGAAGTGTTTTCAGCAACTACGAATTGCATAATCTCCTCGCCAACAATGATGTTGCTAACCCATTCAGCCACAGTTGATACCTCTACGTTCTCGCCCTCCACTGGGTTCTCAATTGTGAAACTTAGGTTGATGGTTTCGCCCTCGGCTGCGACCTCGACACTATTACGGCTCAGTTTGATGATTGGAGCGTGAACTTCAGGCTCGTCTGGGGTGTTTGGCTCATTTACTATAGGTGCATCCTCCTTGCAACCAACAAACCAAATAGTGCATAGTGCTAATATAGCAATAATTCTCTTCATAAAAAGGGTGGGCCACAGTGATTGTTGTTAGCCGAAGCGGGGCCACATTACTTCAACGACCAAGTATTAAATATTAGACAAATATAGGTAATTTCTATAAATATTCAAAAAAAAACCTGAAAACTTTTTTTGTTTCTCAAGTTTTTTACGTATGTTTGCGGTGTAAAAAACAATCAATGCAATGACGCAACGTGATATAATTATTGATAGAGCATCGAAGATGTTTGTTAGTCAAGGAGTTAAGGCGGTACGTATGGACGATATTGCTCAGGAGTTGAGTGTCTCGAAGCGTACCCTCTACGAGCTTTTTGGCGACAAGGAGGAGTTGCTCTATCACAGCATACGATTCTTCTATACCGAGGGCCGCGAACGTCGTCTTCAGCAGAGCCGAGAGTTGAACAACTCGCTTGAGATTATGCTTATCTCCTTGCGAGATATGATTATTCACGCCCCTGTATCGAGTCGCATCCGTCGCAACCTCAAGCGCTTCTACCCTTCGGTATTCGTACGCTTGGAGAACGATGCCCATGCCAACTCTACTGAGGATTTGAAGTGCTGGATAAAGCGCTGTGTCGATAGTGGTTACTTTACCACTACGGCCGATTGCGACTTTATTGTCAGGGTGTTGCAGGAGAGCGTGCAGGGCATAATGCTTGCTGAAAAGGAGGACCGAGATTCGGTGGAGATAATATCGATGATGACCTACTCGATTGTGATATTCATCCGTGGACTCTGCACGCAGAGCGGTATGGAGATTATAGATAGATGTTTTACCAAATATTTTGGCAATATCCTCACGTCAGTAGCGTTGTAAAAGAGGTGTAAACGAAATAAATAATATATATAGTGTAGTAAAATGAAAAAGATTGTTTCTCTTATCTGTTGCGCCATTGCGACTTTTGGCGTAGCACAGGCTCAGGTGGCAACCTCACCAGCCTCGACAGAGACGATTCAACTATCGCTCGACAGCGCGATAGAGATTGCTCTTTCGGACAACCCTACCATCAAGGTAGCAAACCTTGAGATTGAGCGTTACGACTATGTGCGTAAGCAGACGATCTCGTCTCTCTACCCACAGATTGATGCTTCGGCACAGTACTCGTTGGCGGTACGTCGCCAGGAGATGACCGAGGGTTTCTCGTTTGGAGGTAAGAACACCATCAACGTAGCGGGTACTTTGTCGCTCCCACTCTTCGTACCTTCGGTATATCGCCAGATGAAGATGAATCGTACGCAGATGGAGAGCGCCGTTGAGAGCGCACGTGCCAACCGCATCGACTTGGTGGCATCTATTCGTTCGGCATACTACAATGTGTTGCTTGCCGAGCAGTCGTTGGTAGTGCTTAAGGAGGCTATCGAGACCACACAGCAGGTTGTGGATAATACTCGCAACCTCTATGAGAATGGTTTGGCTGCGGAGTACGACTACATCACCGCTCAGGTGCAACTCTCAAACCTCAAGCCTCAGGTGCTTCAGGCGGAGAATGCTATCGAGATTACTAAGTTGCAGTTGAAGATGTATCTCTCTATCCCTGAGAATGTCGATATTGAGGTCGAGGGTAGCCTTGACGGCTTCCGCGAGAAGGTGCTCTTGGGTGAGGATTACTCTATGGATATCTCGCAGAACACCTCTCTTCGCACCTTAGACATCCAGCGTGAGTTGCTCGAACACCAGGAGAAACTTATCCAAACAACGCGTATGCCTATGATAGCAGCCTTTGGACAGATCTCATATATCGGTCAGGAGCGTGTAGACCTCAGTGGCCTTATGGGTGGTGGTCCTCGTGCTACACAGAGTGCTGAGCAGTCGAAGTTGTGGTGGCAGTATCCTATCTCTGTGGGCGCACAGATATCTATACCTATCTTTGCAGGTTTTAAGAAGACTAATCAGCTCCGCGAGGTGCGCAACCAGATGGAGCAACTCGATATCCAGCGCGAGTATGCCGAGCAGGGCATCCGTCTTCAGGTGGAGCAGTCGATAAATACGTTGCTCACTGCGCGTGAGACAATGCTCTCGAACGAGCTTACCGTTGAGCAGGCTCAGCGCGCCTACGACATTGCGCTTGCACGCTACAACGCTGGTGCAGGTACTATCCTTGAGCTTAACTCGTCGCAGTTGTCTCTGACACAGGCTCAGTTGAGCTACTCACAGTCGATTTACGACTACCTCTCGGCTTATGCTCAGTACGAGAAGGCGTTGGGTGTGGAGACCTATGTAGCAGCAGAGTAGTGTAAAAGAATGGTTAAACGGAATAATCAAAAAACAGGAAATATTATGAAGAAGAGTCTAATTATGATGGCAGCTATTGCACTTGTAGGATGCAACGGCGCCAACAACCAAACCACAACAACCGAGACTACAGAGGAGCAGAAGGCAGTTGCTGTAAAGGTATGTACTGCTGAGGCTGCCTCAGTGGATATCACCGAGGTCTACACTTCGGAGATCCTTCCATACAAGCAGAATGACATCACTCCTGCGGCACAGGGCCTCCATATCGACGAGATTAAGGTCGATGTAGGCGACCGTGTGCGTAAGGGTCAGGTTGTCGTTACCCTCGACCAGACCAGTCTCAAGCAGCTTGAGCTTAACCTCGCTACCGTGCAGGATACATACAACCGTATGAAGCCAGTACACGAGGCGGGAGGTGTCTCTGACCAGCAGATTATCGAGTTGGAGAATACGCTCAGCCTTCAGAAGGAGATGGTGGAGAATATGCGTAAGAACTCTGTGATTACATCCCCTATTTCGGGTGTTGTCACTGCGCGCAACTTCGAGAATGGCGACCTCTTCGCCGCAGCCCCTATCCTCCACATTATGCAGATCGACAAACTTAAGGTTATGGCTAACGTGTCGGAGCAGTACTACACAAGCGTTAAGGTGGGTCAGAAGGTAGATATCACCGTAGACATCTTCCCAGGTGAGGTGTTCGAGGGTAAGGTATCGCGCATCAACCCCGCCTTGGATGCTCGAACTCGCACCTTCGGTGTGGAGATCACCATCCCTAATAGCAAGGAGCGTCTTCGCCCAGGTATGTACGCACGTGCTACATTCAATATGGGTAGCCGTCAGGGTGTCTTGGTTGATGACGTAGCGGTACAGAAGCAGGCAGGCTCTTCTGAGCGTTTCGTATATGTCATCAAGGATGGCGTAGCAGAGTTCCGCTTGATACGTGATGGTCGTCGTGTGGGCAATAAGGTAGATATCATCGAGGGCTTGGAGCCTGGCGAGCAGGTAGCTATAACATCCTTCGTGCGCCTCACCAACGACGCTAAGGTGGAGATTATCAACGAGTAATCGAGTCGCCTAACTCACTACATATCTATTACTAATAAGTAAATAGTGCAACTATGAAGATATACGAAACCGCGGTACGAAAACCGATTTCTACTGCACTTATATTCATCGCAGTAATAGTCTTCGGACTATTCTCGGTGACTAAGCTCGGTGTCGATTATTACCCTGAGATCGAGGTGCCATACATCAGTGTTATCACTATGTATCCTGGAGGTAATGCCGAGGATATTGAGACCAACATCACCCGAGTCCTTGAGGATCAGCTCAACTCCGTGGATAACCTCGATAAGATTACTTCGCAGTCGAAGGATAATGTGTCGATCATCACCCTTGAGTTCGAGTATGGCTGTGACCTTACTGAGGCTGCCAACGACGTTCGCGACATCGTGAGCCGCACACAGTCTATTCTTCCAGACAACGTGGAGTATCCTACGGTAATGAAGATTTCGTCGTCGATGATGCCTATTATGATGCTCTCTATCACTGCTGACGAGAGTTATGCGGCCTTGGCAAAGATTATCGACGACAAGATGGTGAACGAGCTTAACCGAGTTAATGGTATCGGCTCAGTAGCCGTTATTGGTGCTCAGGAGCGTGAGGTACAGGTGAATGTAGACCCTAACAAGCTTGAGGCTTATGGCCTCACTATCGAGTCGTTGGGTCAGATTATCGCCACTGAGAATGTGAATGTCCCAGCCGGTACTCTCGACCTTGGTGACCAGGTATATAACCTTAAGTCGGACTTGGAGTTCGATGATTCGCGCGAGCTTTACGATATCGTAGTATCTAATGCCAACGGACGTACCGTTATGCTCTCTGACGTATCTACCATCATCGATACTTTGGAGAAGGCTACTATGGATGAGCGTATCAATGGTCGTAAGGGTGTGCGTGTGATGATTCAGAAGCAGACTGGAGCAAACTCAGTGCAGATTATCGAGGATGTCCAGGAGCGTTTGGAGGAGATCATCCCTACCTTGCCTAATGACTGTGAGGTGCAGACTATTTTTGAGACCTCACGTGAGATTAAGGATGCTATCAACTCCCTCTCGGAGACTATTATGTTCGCCTTCATCTTCGTAATCCTTGTGGTTATGTTCTTCTTGGGACGTTGGCGTGCTACGTTCATCATCTGCTTGACAATTCCTATCTCGCTGATTTGTGCCTTTATCTACCTCTTTGCTACAGGCTCTACTCTTAACATCATCTCGCTCTCGGCACTCTCTATCGCTATCGGTATGGTAGTGGATGATGCTATCGTAGTATTGGAGAATATCACCACACATATCGAGCGAGGCTCGAAGCCTAAGGAGGCAGCTATCTATGCTACCAATGAGGTATGGCTCTCGGTTATTGCCACTACGTTGGTTGTTGTAGCCGTGTTTATGCCTTTGACAATGATCCCTGGTATGGCAGGTATCCTCTTTAGAGAGTTGGGCTGGATTGTTACTATCGTGGTGTGTGTATCTACCGCTGCGGCTATCACCCTTACTCCGATGATGTCGGCATACTTCCTTAAGATTGATGGCGCGGCTCATACATACAAGGGAATTGGTATCATCTACAAGCCTATCGATAAGTTCCTTATCTGGCTCGATGGTATCTACGAGCGAGCTTTGCGCTTCGTTGTTCGCTGGAAGAAGAGCGTCATTGCACTGCTCTTGGCCTTCTTTGGTCTCTCTATGGTGCTTATTACTAAGGTGCCTACCGAGTTCTTCCCACCATCGGATAACGCTCGTATTACGATGATGGTCAAGTTGCCACAGAACGTACACGTGGACTACACCGCACGTGTGGCTCGTCAGATCGACAACATCATCGCCGAGAACTTCCCATACGTCTACCTTGTATCTACCTCTGCAGGTGCAAGCTCGTCGGACAATGCCTTTGCAGCGATGCAGAACACTGGCTCGCATATCATCAACTTCAATATGCGTATGCCACGCCTCTCGGATATTGAGCGTCCTACAATCTTCGAGATCGCCGATGTACTCCGTAAGGAGCTTGATGCAATTCCTGAGATTACCGAGTACTCTGTAACCCCTGGAGGTGGTAACGGTCCTTCGGGCGGTGGTGCAAGTACTGTGAATATCAAGGTTTTTGGCCACGATATGGATGTTGCAATGCGTGTTGCTAAGGAGTTGCGTAGCAAGGTATCTACGCTCAGCACTATGCGTGATGCACAGCTCTCGCGTGAGGACCTCCAGCCAGAGTATAACGTGATCTTCGACCGCGAGAAGATGGCTTATTACGGAATGAACTCTTCGACTGCTGCACAGTTCATCCGCAACCGTATCTATGGTTTCGAGTGTACGAAGTATCGTGAGGATGGTGATGAGTACAATATCGTTGTACGCTATGCAGAGCCATTCCGCAAGTCGTTGGAGATGGTGGAGAATATCACTCTCTATAGCGCTACAGGCCAGCCTGTTAAGCTCAAGGAGGTGGCACGTATCGAGGAGTCGTTCTCGTCGCCTACGATCGAGCGTGAGAATCGCCAGCGTATCGTTACCGTTAAGGGTGCTGTAGGTGCTAACGTGGCTTTGGGTGACGCTGTTACCGAGGTGAACGCTATGCTTGCCGACTATGAGGTTCCTGCGGGTATTAGCTTGGAGTTGGGTGGTACTATCGAGGATCAGGGCGAGGCCTTTGCAGATATCGTGACACTGCTTTTGCTCATCATCATATTGGTATATATTGTGATGGCTACCCAGTTTGAGTCGTTGGCATACCCATTTATCATTATGTTCACCATCCCATTTGCGGTGTCGGGTGTGTTCATCGCCTTGTATATAACAAATACACCACTCTCGCTCATCGCGCTTATCGGTGCTATTATGCTTGTGGGTATCGTTACGAAGAATGGTATCGTGCTTGTGGACTATATGAACTTGCTCGTTGAGCGAGGCTCGGATGTTGCCGATGCAGTTATTGCGGGTGGTAAGAGCCGTTTGCGTCCAGTCCTTATGACCTCACTCACTACCATCCTCGGTATGGTGCCTATGGCTATGGGTCTTGGTGAGGGATCTGAGATTTGGCAGCCTATGGGTATCTCGGTAGTAGGTGGTCTTTTGGTCTCTACGCTGCTCACCCTCTTTATCGTTCCATCGCTCTACGCTATGCTTGAGGGCCGCAAGGAGCGTATGGCCGAGCGCAAGGCTCGCCTTGAGGCTGAGGAGGAGGCATTCATTCGCTCACAGATGAATAAGTAATTGTCGAACAAGGGTCGGTGGTTACGGCCACCGACCATAAATTATAAACAGAGATGAAAGCATTTTTCTTGTCGTATAACCAAGCACTTACCGATCGTGTAAACCGTATGCTCGACGAGCACGGTGTGCGTGGTTTCACCCGCTGGGCCTTGACCGAGGGCCGTGGCTCTTACGATGGTGAGCCACACTATGGCACCCACGCTTGGCCATCAATGAATACCTCTATCCTCGCTATCGTCGAGGACGAGAAGGTTCCAGTCTTGCTTGAGGCTGTCCGCGAGATCGACTTCACCACCAAGCAGCAGGGCTCCCGCGCCTTCGTGTGGGACATCACCGAGTGTATGTAGTCGCACCGTTCATAACCTATAAGCGAGTAGTCTGCCAAGTCTTTGGCGGACTACTCGCTTTTATTGCGTTGCTCTATCGTTTTGGCTGTATATGGTCAGTTACTCACGACTCTACTTGGCAATATGCATTACTTGCATTACTTATGGTTAGAATCCAATAGCCTTGCGCTGTGGGCCTTTGTCGAGCGACTCCTCGTGGCACATCGCTTGCACCCTCTCGAAGGGCAATGTGTCGCTGTCGGTGAGTATCTGTGCTACGGTATATTTACGTGCTATGTTCTCTATCTGGCCGCCGCTGAAGTCGTAGGTCGTAGCGAGGCTCCTGACCTCATCTATGGTAAGGTTGGGGAGCATAGAGTGCCAGATGGCGCATTTGGCCTCGATAGAGGGTGCGTTGAACTGAACCTTGTAGAGGAAGCGACGCTCGAAGGCACGATCCATATTCGAAGTGAGGTTTGTCGTGGCAATGAGGATGCCCTCCAAGTCCTCAATCTCTTGAAGGATAATGTTTTGCAGGGCATTTTCCATCTTGTCCACCGACGAGGAGACACTATTGCTACGCTTGCTGATGATGGCATCCGCCTCGTTGAAGAGTAGTATCGGTGCCACTCGCTCCTCCTTCACCATTTTGCGGTAGTTGTCGAAGAGGGCTTTAACCCTCTTCTCGCTCTCGCCCACATACTTATCCCTGAGCTCGGACATATCTACCTGAATAATATCTCGCCCTGTGAGGCGTGCGAGTTGTCGCGCGGTCTCAGTCTTTCCCGTTCCTGGCGTGCCGTAGAAGAGTGTGGCAAAGCCTCGTCGCATACCCTTTGACGAGAGGCGGTCACATACCTTCTCGAAGCGGTCGGGTTGTAGTAGGCTTTGGAGTTGCGATATCTGCTCCTCCTCGCTGGGGTTGTAGTAGAGCGACTTAGCCTCTATGGCGGTGTGCGCAATCTTGTTATGTGTAACCTCCGTGCGTTTGACAGCGATGCAGAGCTCCGCCAAGAGTTCCTCTACGGCCACTCGTCCAAGCTCGTAGAAGTCTGGCCTTGTGATGTCGCTACCAGCATTTTGCACTAAGCCCAGGGTGATAAGTGGGTGGTCGCCACCGTTCAACTTCGAGAATAGTGACTTGGTGGTATAGTCGTAGTCGAAGAGGAAGGATATGTCGCTGACAGTGATGACGCTATCATCTTTGTTTACCAACATATTGCACCCCTGCAACAGGAACATTCGCGCCTCATCGTCAAGGTCATAGCTCTTCAACTTCTCCACAAAGGGCAGGCTACTATTTGCGTTGAGTAGCTCCACGATGTTTTGGTTCAGCTCGTCATACTCGCAGTATTCGTCTTCGCGCTCAGAGATATAGACCTTAAGTAGTTCGAAGAACTGGTGTATGTTTAGGTTAGAGATGCTATGCAACTCCATAGGGCGATTCTCCCTGACCATCTTCAGTGCCGCTGGCGATATGCCGAAGGCCTCGCCAAGTGCCGTGCGTTTGATGAAGCGACGGCGACGCAACTCCTCCAAGTCGGCCGAGCGACGCAGAATCTCGATCTGTGTGCAACCCACAAACTCGGTTATGGTATAGAGTCGGATGCGACTGTCGTTGCTGAAATTTACGAATAGGGAGAATAGTGTCGCTTGCTCTTTGCTCAGCGACAGCTTCTCGGCGAGGTACTCCAATGGGCGCTTTGCGGCACGGAAGAAGGCTGGGCAGAAGGCTGAGCCCTCGGCCAAGAGGGTCACCTGCTCAATAGCATCGATGATGGTAAGCTCCATCTTATTATTAATTCTACGAGGTCTCCACACCCTCTTCTCCTCTTCTAAGTCATCAATCCTTCGTCTCATCTTCTTTCAGCTTATCGGTTAAACAATCATCTTTTCGGCCACAAACCTACAACCTTTATCTGCCAATTTGTGGCATAGACGATAAGGTTAGATGCGTTTAACTCATATTTTCTATCTTGTGCAACATAAAAAAGTGGGGGTGCCCACATATTTGTTGGACACCCCCACTTGCTCTATAGTATAGCAACTGCTTTAGAATCTGAAGCCTAAGGTTAGCACAGCGCTGTGACGCTTGGTAGAGGTCGAGAAGCGGGCGCTCTGGATGTCTATCAAGTCGTTGGTCGTATCCTCAGTGGCATTCTCCACTGCGAAGAAGGTCTGCAGGGTTGTGTACGTCGTATTGCCATACTGGTAGGCGAGGTCGAGGTAGATGGTGGGTGAGAACTTGATGCCCACACCTGCGGTGATGAAGGTCTGCTTTGTAGGCACGGGGTGGGACACGATAGCATCCTTATACTCCTGCTTGAGCGTAGAGCCATTCCAGATATAACCAGTACGGAGTGCGAGGAATGGTAGTACGTAGCCCTCCACGCCGACACGCAGGGTATTGCTACCCTTGAATACCTCCTTGAAGTTATCCCTATATACCACGTCGAGGTCGTCGATGGGGGCATCCTCCAGACGGATAGTTTGATACCAACTACGCTCGTAGTCGGCCGAGAGGATTACTCGCTTACCCAGCGTGAGTGCCACACCCGTAAGCAGGCGTGAGGGTGAGCGATACTCCCACGAGTAAGGGCCAGAGTCCTCCCAGATGGGACTCTCGACGTAGTCCGCCATATAACCATCCTTATCTATGTCATACCCATCGGGGTTATTGCCCGCACTGAAGGTCTCGCTCCACATTTCAGAGTTGTAGCGCATAGCCACATTGTAGAAGGTTGGGGTGTGGTAGGCAACGCCTATACGTAGCCAGTTGAAGGGACGTGCCGTAACACCTATCTTGAAGTTGAAGCCTGAGCCCTCAATACGTGTGGTCTGCATATAGTTCATATACTGCAACTGGTATGGCATATCGTCTCCTGAGGGCGCTTGACCCTCGCTGTATAGGTAGTCCTCGCCGTAGTAGGTCTCTCGCTTATAGTCCAGACTTTGGATGCCGAGTGATGCTCCCAAATATATCCTATCCAAGAAGTTGAAGCCTACGGTGATGTCGTACTCGCCCAACGAGCCACGTGTTGAAACCGATGAGTACTGGTCGATAATGGCGTTGTCGGCGATGCGGTCGATAAACCAGCCCTGCGCATCCTTGTTCGTTAGACCATTCTTGTAGGCCAGAGTCGCACCCCAATAGTATGGGTCGCCAAAGGCCATCTTGCCCTCGTTGTCGGTCAGCAGTCCATCGACATTCGAGAGGGTGCAGAAGAAGTTGGCCAACGAGTTGTTTGCGCTATTGTCGTGCTTAGCCACGAGGTAATCCTCGTTGTAGTCGGCAATACGGTTGTAGGCCACACCAAAATTTATGTTAGTGACTGCGCCAACACCCTTATACACAGAGAATATGCCGCCCATACTTCCCATTGCCACACGCTCGGTGTGGTCGTCGAAGGTCTGCGACCTCTTGGGCACATTCGCATAGTAGGAGTCGCCACCCTTGGTCGGAGACTTGGTGAACTGCATCATTGGCGTAAAGCTAACGTCGCTATCCACATACATACCGATACCCGCAGGGTTTAGCGAGGTAGAGACCATATCTGCTCCGAGGGCCGTGAAGGCGTTACCCATAGCCATAGAGCGTGCCGTACCGTAGTTATGCGAGGTGAACGAGAGGTTGTAGAGGTCGTACCACCCGATGATGTCGTTATTGAAGGTTGTACCTCCGAAGTTCACGCTCTGAGCCTGTGCGGGGCTGAGCGATATTATCATAGCGACAAGTGCCAGTAGGTTTATATGTAAGCGTCTCATAGTGTCACGTATTTTTTTGTTCAACAATTCTGCGATGCGTTTGGCAATATGTGTGCCTAAGGTCAGGCCACCTATCGGCGTGATGAGGTTGTGCTTCCTGAGCGTGATGAGGAGGTGCTACTGCTGCTGCCTCCGCCAGAGAATCCTCCCGAACGGCTTGTCGTTGAACCACTCGAACGGAAATTCGAAGAGGAACTATTGCTTCGCTGGGTAGATGTGGTACCTCGGTTGATGCTACTACTACTTGAACTGCTTGAGCGGAAGTTGCTGTTAGTAGAGCCACTATTTACCGAGCCGGAGTTGCGTGTAGGCTGCTTAGATACCCCCGTCGATACTCCGCGACCACTATTTATTCCCGTCGAGGTAGAGCCTGTGCGGTTGGTTTGTGTTGTCGAGCCGTTTCGTGTACCATTGAGGTTGCTACCGCCGTAGTTGATGTTCGACGTAGGCGATGTGTAGCGAGAAGCCGAATTGCGTCTGTCGCCATTCTTGTACCCTGGATTCACTACGCTGTTGCCTCCGCCATTGCCTGGACGGTAGTCGGGGCGGTGGTGAGGTGGCTGAGCAGGGTAGTAGTGGTGATGGTGACTATGGAAGTAACCAGGGCATCCTGGATAGTATGGGTAGTAGCCATAGCCCCAATAGGGATTATAGCATATATTCCAGTTCCAGTCGTACCACGAGTAGCGAGGATAGCCATACCACGAGTAGTAGAATGGGTCTACGTAGATGCTCCAGCCGTAGTTCCAAGGCGAAGCGTAGATGCCGAACGATAAGTTCGTTGCACCCCACGAGCCAAACATCGAGGTAATATACTTTGGCTCTACCCACACCTGATTGCCAGATACCATAATGTTGTAGAAGGCGGGGTCGTAGGCCGTAGCGTAGCGCAAGGCGTCGCTTGTGGCGTAGTTGTAGTAGCTCGAAGGCATCCTGTAGGATGGCGAGTTGAAGCCATAGAGGCGACGTGCGTAGGCACTCTCGTAGTTGTCGGCCACTATCGAAGAGTAGGAGTTGTAGTATGTGGCCTCCGCAGCATCAGCCTGTGCCTCAGCCATACGAGCGTTCCACATAGCCTCACGAGCCTCGGCCAAGGCGCGCTCAGCCTCCGCTTCGGCCTTTAGTTGGTTGGCTACCTGTGTGCGGTTGTCGCTAACGTAGAGGTCATTGCTGCCGTACGACATAGAGCTCATCATAGACGTACAACTACTCATAAGGGTAGCCGTCAAGGCGAGGATGGTTATAAAGAGTGACCTATTCATAGTACTACAATTTTAATGTGTCGTGTTGCAACCACTCTCGGTTGCTCTATTACAAAGATACTATATTTTATATATAAATCTCCTTCAGCATTGGTTGATAGACCAAAAAAGGGTGGTGAACCGGACAATTTTGGCGGTGAACTATCCCTCCACACTATCTTCACCATACCTTGGTCTTATACCTTGAGGGTCCTATCGTGCTCCACTATCTACCTCTCGGCGGTTGAGCAGAGCGTGGGTAATGGTTAGTTCGTCTACGTACTCCAACTCATCTCCAAAACCTATGCCGCGCGCAATTGTCGTGACCTTAACATCGGGGAAGGCTCTGAGGCGGTTGAGCAGGTAGAAGAGGGTTGTCTCGCCCTCTACGGAGGTGGAGATGGCGATGATTACCTCGCGCACCTGTCCCGTAAGGAGTTTGTCGGCCAAGAGGTCTATCTTGAGGTCCGAAGGTCCTATGCCCTGCATTGGCGAGATTACTCCTCCGAGTACGTGGTAGACTCCGTGGTACTGCCCCGTATTCTCTATCGACAGCAGGTCCTGCACCTGCTCCACAACACATATTGTTGAGTGGTCGCGGCGTGTGTCGGAGCATATCGGACATATATCCGTGTCTGATAGGTTGTTGCAACTTGCGCAGTAGCGTATCTCGTGGCGGAAGCGCTTGATGCTCTCCGAGAGGGAGTCGGCGGCTTCGGGGTCCATCTTGAGGATGTGCATAGCCAGACGTAGGGCTGTGCGACGGCCGATGCCTGGCAGTCGTTGCAGTTCGCTACATACGTTATCAAGAAGTCGTGGCATTCTGTATCAGTGTGTTATATGAGTTCTATTCGAGAGTTCTGAATCCACCCCTTCTCGCCATCAGCAAAGCGTATCTCGGCCCAGTCGCCGTGGGTGCGCTCAACGAAGATGGTTACACCCTGTGAGGGCTGACGTATGATTTTTGAGGCGTTGTCGGGGGATGCGTGAACAGGGGTGGTGTCGTTGCACAGTACCACAGCACGGTTGTCGTTCAGCACGGCGTTACGGCTCGATATGGCTAATAACAGGGTCATGGTTACACCAACCAGAAGTGTCAAGGCCACAAAGAAACAGACCTTGCGCAATACTATATGGGTGCTAAGGAGGTAGAACATCACAAGGATAAGCATAGCCCCCAGCATCACCAACGATGCTATAGTCCAACCATTCGACGTTGCACTATCGCGTAGCGAGTGCCATAGTACCGCAATAAAACTCTTTGGTACGCTCTCCGTATCGTTGGTATGGTCTACGGCCAGCTCAAGGTTGTAGCGAGCATCTGCCATTGCAGGATTTAGGCGCAAGGCACGATGGTAGTTCAATATGGCACGGCCCAACTCGCCCGAACCAAAGGGGCGTGTTGTTGTGGCGTGCTGACCGAGTTTGAAGTAGGCATTCGCGAGGTTGTAGTAGACATCCTCGTTCGCCTCGCCGAGATTGACAATCTGCGAGAAGGCCTCTACGGCTGAGGTATAATCCTTACTCTCGTAGGCTTCGATGCCCTCTGCCCAGAGAGCCTTGGCCGTTGTCGTTGCATCCGCACCACTACTCTTTTGGGGCATTGCCATTGCCACAACGACGAGAAGCAGGATGGTGATATTATTTAGTGTACTCTTCATAGATTCTACATATTGTTTATGCTTAGCGCTTTATACTCTCTTCAATGCGTGAGATGACCTCTATAGCCAAGGTGTAGACATCACTCATATCGCCCTCGGCCGAAGGGGCATACTGAGCCTCCTCCGAGCGAGAGATAATCTCGCAGAACTGCTCGACAAGGGCAGATGATACATTGCGACGGTACAACTCCTCGCGGATGGTCTCCTTCGTCAGGTTCGATACGGGGATGTTGAACTTGTCGCTGATATAGCCCCACATCGCACGTAGCATCTCCTCGAAGAAGGCGTGGCGGTTGCCCTCCTTCATCGAACGCTCAGCCATTCGGAGACGCTTCACGGCCATCTTGTCGGCGTGTTTCATTCGGCGTGCCACGACATTGCGGTTGTCGCGGATGCGCTTGCTGAGGGTTACGTATGTTGCGGCGAAGAGCGACAACATAATCACTACGATAAGCCAGAATATAGGCGTGAGCACAAGGGTCTCGCCCGTTGTAGCCGAGAGACCTGCGGTGTGTATGAATCGTATGTCGCGGTCGAGTTGGCGCATCGTGCCACCATAGTTGGTGTAGTTACCCACGATTGGGGTGCTACTCGATGTGCCGTCGTCGAGTACGGTAATTGTGAAAGGCTCTGTAGAGAGGCTATTATATTGCTGGGTCTTGGGGTTGAAGTAGCAGAACTCTACAGCTTCAATCGAGAACTCTCCTACGGAGCGGGCCACGAAGGGGTAGGTATAGGTTATACTTCCTGAAGTGCCTGTGTCGCTGACCTTTATGTTGTCCACAACCTTTGTGTCGTAGAGTTCGAACGATTCGGGCAATGATAGCTTGGGTGCTGTGAGGAATTTGAGGTTGCCACTACCCGAAATTGTGATTTCGAACTGGTCTGCCGAATTGCTAACAATTTCACTCTCAGGGAGCTTGTATGATATGGTATAGTTACCCACCGCGCCATTGAAGTTTGCTGGTGCACCCGCAGGGAACTCCTTGACGTTGATGGTTATAGGCTCGCTCTTGAGGTTACGGGTTACGTGATATATTTGTCTGCGACCGAAGAAGGGGTCGTGACGACCGTTATCATTTACTATCACCTGTGCACGCACGCTGAGCGAAGCCTCGGGGATAGTAATCTTGCCACTCTGCTGAGGCGAGAGCAGCAACTCCGTAATCTTGTACGTTTCGTAGATGCGTCCGTTATACTCCTCGCGCGAGGGTGTATTTTCGAAGGTTAGTTCCTGCGACCAGAAACCATCGAAGGGAGGGATGGTCACATCTTCGACATTGTCGATGTTAGCACGAGTATATAGCACGAGCGAGGCTCTTAGCGACTCTCCCTTGTAGAGAGAGGTCTCCGACACTTTGAGTCGTAGCAGGATATCCTCCTTAGCGATTTGATTCTCAGGGTTTTTGCGGCTTCTGTTGGTTGTTGTAGCCTCCTCCTTTTCGGCGATTACCTCCACGAGTTGTCGCTTTGTCGAGTAGTTCTTGCCCTCTACGGTTATCGAGGCTGGCTCGATGGTGAACTTACCTGCGCTGTTGGGCAGGAGTACATAGGTGTATGTACACGAGTAACTTGCCGACTGGCGACCGTTGATAAACTGTATGGAGTGTCCCGTAGATACTGAGGGGCCAGCAAGCACGTCGAAGCCCTCGAATGAGGGAGCTTTGAAACTATTTTGCTCAGGCTCGGCATCTACCGAAAACTCTACACGGAAGGGCTGTCCCGTAGCCGTGAGGGCGGGAGCATTCACCGTGAATGATACCTGCGCCCACGATGTCACAGAGGATAGGAGCGCAATGCAAAGGAGTGTGAGACGTAATATACTCTTCATCTTACTGTCGTTCTATACGTTCCGATACTTGTAGAACGCTTCGGTGGAGCGTTTTATTATCTTTTTGTCGGACGGGTGTCGAACAAAAATGTGGTGTGACGCACAGCCTTCACTGTGCGCCACACACACGTAGTTATAGGTTATTAGTGTGCGAAATCTGCGAAGAAGTCGTTACCCTTGTCATCAACGATGATAAATGCTGGGAAGTTCTCCACATAGATCTTGCGTACAGCCTCCATTCCAAGTTCCTCGAAATCGACTACCTCTACCTTCTTGATAGAGTTCTTAGCGAGGATTGCAGCAGGGCCACCGATAGAGCCAAGGTAGAAACCGCCATTAGCCTTGCAAGCATCTGTTACCTGCTGTGAGCGGTTACCCTTAGCCACCATCACCAATGAGCCACCAGCCTTCTGGAAGAGGTCTACGTATGAGTCCATACGGCCTGCGGTAGTAGGACCGAACGAACCTGATGCCATACCCTGTGGGGTCTTTGCAGGACCTGCATAATATACTGGGTGGTTCTTGAAGTACTCTGGCATAGGCTTACCCTCGTCGAGCATCTGCTTGATGCGAGCGTGAGCGATGTCACGAGCAACAACCAACGTACCCTTGAGGTTGAGACGTGTCTTGATAGGATACTTCGACAAGATCTCGCGCACCTTGTCCATACCCTCGTCGAGGTCGATATCTACGGCTGGAGACATAGCTGGAGCCTGTGCTGGGAGGAAGCGTGCTGGGTTCTTCTCCAACTGCTCAAGGAAGATACCCTCTGGGGTGATCTTAGCCTTGATGTTACGGTCTGCCGAGCAGCTCACGCCGATAGCCACAGGGCAAGAGGCAGCGTGACGAGGAGCGCGGATGACGCGAACGTCGTGAACGTAGTACTTACCACCGAACTGTGCGCCAAGGCCAATCTCCTGGCAAATCTTCTGTACTTTAGCCTCCCACTCCAAGTCGCGGAAGCAACGGCCACCCTCGTTACCCGAAGTTGGAAGCTCGTCGAGATAGCCTGCTGAAGCCTTCTTCACCGTAGAGAGACACATCTCTGCCGATGTACCACCGATGCAGATTGCCAAGTGGTATGGAGGACACGCCGAGGTGCCGAGGTCGAGGATATGCTTCTTGATGAAGGCGGTGAGAGACTCCTCGTTGAGGAGGGCCTTAGTCTGCTGGTAGAGGAAGGTCTTGTTTGCAGAGCCACCACCCTTAGTGATGAACAAGAACTCGTACTCCATACCTGGGTGACCACCATAGATGTCGATCTGTGCTGGGAGGTTGGTTGCAGAGTTCTTCTCCTCGGTCATAGTGAAAGGAACGACCTGAGAGTAGCGCAAGTTACGCTCCTTGTAGGTCTCGTACACACCACGTGAGATGCACTCAGCATCGTTTGCGCCAGTATATACATCCTCGCCCTTGTGGCCGATACAGATTGCTGTACCAGTATCCTGGCAAGTTGGCAACTCGCCCTCGGCAGCAACACACTGGTTCATAAGCATTGTGTATGCTACGAACTTGTCGTTGTCGGTAGCCTCAGGATCCTCAAGGATGTTTGCAAGTTTCTGGAGGTGTGAGGCGCGGAGGTAGAATGACACATCGCCATAAGCCTCCTTAGCCAACAACTCAAGACCCTTAGGGTCTACCTTCAAAATCTTACGACCGTCGCACTCAACGACCTTTACATAATCCTTCGTAAGAAGGCGGTACTCCGTCTTATCCTCCTGGATAGGGAACGGCTCTTGATAGATAAATTCAGCCATAGTGAATCTTCGTTTTTATTGTTGTATGATTATAAGTTCTTTATAAACTCGATGATGCCAAAGACGAATACCACCGACACCAATACGGGGCATACGTAGCGCAACAAGAAGCGAATTACGGGGTATGTAGCCTTGTCCACACCACCCTGTGCCGTGAGTTCGGCCTTCATATCCTCGCTCTTCCACAACCAGCCCACGAATATAGCGGTGAGGATGCCGAGGAGTGGCAACATCACAATAGCGGTGAAGTTGTCCAATAGCGAGAAGATGTTCATTCCAGCGATCTTGAAGTCGCTCCAGTCGCCCAAGGAGAGCGATGCTGCAGTGGCCAAGAGGATGGTTGCCACGGTGACAATGATAGCACCCTTGTTACGCGACATACCGCGCTTCTCGACGAAGTATGATGTCACGGCCTCGTGCATAGATATTGTTGAGGAGAGGGCAGCAAGACCCAAGAGTAGGAAGAAAAGGGTAGCCCAGATATTACCCAAAGGCATAGTAGAGAATACCTTAGGCATAGCTACAAAGGCGAGCTGAGGGCCATTCTCGTTCTCCACGCCTGCCGAGAAGATGATTACGGCAGCGATGAGGGCAACGAGGGTGTCGAGCGAGACTACGCTGATAGCCGTACCTGCGATCTTCGTACCATCCTTGAAGTACGAGCCGTAGATGAGCATAGCACCCATACCCACCGAGAGGGTAAAGAATGCCTGTCCCATAGCGGCGAGGAAGGTAGAGCCTGAGACCTTCGAGAAGTCGGGGGTAAAGACATTGGTCAAGGCCTCGCGTCCCTCAGGTAGCCACAAAGAGTAGATAGCCAAGATGATGAGGATGGCAAATAGGAGTGGCATCATCACCTTAGAGGCCTTCTCGATACCACCCTGCACACCGCCCACGATGATAAAGTGGTTGGCGATGATGAAGAGATATGTGTAGATGAGAGGTCTCCAGGTCGCTGTCGTGAACGACGAGAAGAAGCCACCGAAGTCTGAGCCTATGCTATCCGTAGCCGAGGCGATGGTGTAGTTGAGTGTCCAGCCCGAAATTACGAAGTAGTAACCCATAATGAGGAATACCGATACGATACCCATAGCACCGAGCCAGCCCCACCCCTTACGCAACTTGGCGTAGGCATCTATGGGGTTGCACTTAGAGTTGTGGCCCACGGCAAACTCTGCGATGAGCAGAGGGAGGCCGAGCAGAAGGATACAGCCGAGGTAGATGAGGATGAAGGCACCACCACCATTCTCGGAGGTTATATATGGGAAACGCCAGATGTTTCCGAGACCGATGGCCGAGCCTGCGGCTGCGAGGATTGCAGCGAGCTTACCACCGAAGCCTCCACGTTTTGTTGTCGCTTGTGACATACTCTTATCCAATTAAAGTTACGCTTACTTTGTCGATTTTTCCACCCAATGGAGGGGCTATCTTTGCTACGGTACACTCCACCTCGATAATTTGAGGGAACTCCGCCTTTACGGCCTCGATGATGTTCGAGGCGGCAGCCTCTATGGTGCGCTGAGTACGCTTCATAGTGCGCTCGACGATCTCGTAGACGGTGAGGTAGTTCACGGCCTGCGTTACGTCGTCGCTTTGGGGGAGGTCACCCAAGGTGGTGCGGATTACCATATCCACACGGAAACGGTTACCCACCTGTTGCTCAAGGTCGTAGCAACCGTGGTAGGCACGAAGATAGATGCCATCAAGGCGTATGGTGTATATCGGGTTCACGCTACTCAACAGTGATTAGGAAGTAGTTCTTCTTGCCACGCTGCACGAGGAGGTACTTGCCAGCGATGAGGTCTTGCTCAGTAACCTCGCGCATAGCATCCACCACCTTCTCCTTGTTGAGCTGTACACCACCGCCCTGTACCATCTTGCGGCACTCGCCCTTTGAAGGGAACACCTTGCACACCTCTGCCACGATGTCGATGAATGGCTTAGTGAGGTCGTCACGGGTGATGGTGAACTGTGGCACACCCTCGAATACCTGCAATAGGGTAGTCTCATCCAACGAGCGGAGAGCCTCCGAAGTGGCGTTGCCGAAGAGTATGTTTGATGCCGCCTGAGCCTTCTCCAACTCCTCCTTAGAGTGGATGGCTGTGGTGAGCTCCTCAGCCAAGCGCTTCTGCAAGATGCGCAAGTGTGGAGCCTCGTCGTGCTCGGCGATAAGTGTCTCGATAGTCTGGCGGTCGAGCAGAGTGAAGATCTTGATGTAGCGCTTAGCATCCTCATCGCTCACGTTGAGCCAGAACTGGTAGAACTTGTAAGGCGAGGTGTAGCGAGCATCGAGCCATACGTTACCACTCTCGGTCTTACCAAACTTAGTGCCATCAGCCTTGGTGATTAGTGGGCAGGTGATAGCAAAGGCCTCAGCCTCAGAGCCGAGCTTGCGGCGGATAAGCTCTGTACCTGTAGTGATGTTACCCCACTGGTCTGCACCACCGAGCTGGAGCTTACAGTCGTACTCCTGGTAGAGGTGCAAGAAGTCGTAGCCCTGCAGAAGCTGGTATGTGAACTCCGTAAACGACATACCGTCGCCCTCGCCATTGAAGCGCTTCTTCACAGAGTCCTTAGCCATCATATAGTTCACGGTGATACACTTGCCGATGTCGCGTGCGAAGTCGAGGAATGAGAACTCCTTCATCCAGTCGTAGTTGTTCACCAAGATAGCGTGGTTCTCGGCCGTAGAGTCGAAGTCGATAAGTTTTGCCAACTGACGACGAAGAGCCTCCTGGTTGTGGCGTAGGGTTGTCTCGTCGAGGAGGTTGCGCTCCTGTGACTTACCCGATGGGTCGCCAATCATACCCGTAGCACCACCAATAAGGGCGATGGGGCGATGGCCACACATCTGGAAGTGCTTCAAAATCATCACACCCACGAGGTGACCGATATGTAGTGAGTCGGCCGTAGGGTCGATGCCCAAGTATGCAGAAGTCATACCCTTCTGCAACTGCTCCTTGGTGCCTGGCATCACGGTATGTATCATACCGCGCCACTCAAGTTCTTCAATGAAATCCTTAATCATTATTCGTTTGTTTTTAGTTAATTATCTAATTATCAATATGTTGTTTATACTTTTTGATGGTTGCCTTACTCAGCATCGAGTCCGAGTTTCTCGATCATATCGAGGAGCTTGTCGTTCTTCGTCACCAGGTGTCGGAGTCTATCCTCAAGGGTGATTGGGCGAGCCACACGTATCTGCTCGTTCACCGTCACGGCAATCTCGACGAGGCCCTTCACACCACTGGCCTGGGCTATCAACTTCTGCAAGTCGCTCTTGTCGTGGTATATCTCATCCCTTGCTCCCTCCGAGGCTACGGTTACCGTTATGGTGTTGCCCTCGATGGTCATACTGTCGAATATAACGCCGAGACGTTTGCGGTATTTTGTCACCCTCTCTACTATCTTGTCTCTGGCGAAGTTCAGCTTATCTTCGCAGTGTGGATCTATGTACGAGGTGGTGCGCGCCTCTAAAGCCTCCTGCTCACTCATTATCTCTGACGCACTCTTTGCCTCGTTACGCAGTAGACCTGTGAGGGATGGTAGGCGAGGTGAGCGACCAGTGCGAACGGCTCTTTGGGGCTCTTCAGGTTGTGGCTGTACGCTTGGTGCTACACTCTCTGGTTGTGTGGTCTCAAGAGGTCGTGTCACCGTCACCACGGTCTGGGGTGCAGGAGCCTGCGGTTGTGGCTGTGCGCTCTGAGGTACAGGGATTGTGGTATCCAAGGGTGGGAGTTGTATCGAGGTGTCGAAACTCGTCTCCACGATACCCTCGATGAACTCCACGAGGTTATCTATCCCCTCATTTTTTTTTTGACCGAGACCCGCAATCTTCATAAGTCCCAGTTCCACAAGCAGTCGTTGATTCGAAGACTGTCGTATCTTGCCATCTGCCTCCGTGAGTAGCGATATTGCAGTGAAGAGGAATTGCTCACTGCATCGTACCGCCTGCTCCTTGTAACGCTCCACAAGAGTTCCTGTGAACTCTATGAGCGATACGGCAGGACCCTTAGCCATAAGGAGATCCCTGAAGTGGGCGTTGAGACCCGCAATGAATACCTGTGGTGAGAAGCCTCGTGAAAGCACCTCGTCGAAACGCAAGAGGGTCTCCACGTAGTTTCCTGCCAAGAGCAACTCCGTAACCGAGAAGTAGGTGTCGTAGTCGAGTACGTTGAGTGTCGATGCTACATCCTTGTAGTTGAGATTGTTACCACAGAATGATACCGCCTTGTCGAACATTGACAGTGCATCGCGCATACCTCCATCGGCCTTATGTGCGATAAGGTTGAGGGCTTCGTCATCGGCCGTAACACCCTCCTTATTTGCGATGTAGCGGAGGTACTCCACGCCATCCTCAACCTTTATGCGGTTGAAGTCGTAGATCTGGCAACGTGAGAGGATTGTAGGGATAATCTTATGTTTCTCGGTTGTAGCAAGGATAAATATGGCGTGACGTGGTGGCTCCTCAAGGGTCTTGAGGAAGGCGTTGAATGCCGCTGCCGAGAGCATATGCACCTCGTCGATAACGAATACCGAGTAGCTACCCTGCTGTGGGATGATGCGCACCTGCTCTATGAGGTTGCGGATATCATCTACCGAGTTGTTAGATGCGGCATCGAGTTCGTGGACATTGAGCGAACGGCCCTCATTGAACGAGCGACACGACTCACACTCGTTGCAAGCCTCGCCACCCTGAGGGTTGAGGCAGTTGATTGCCTTAGCGAAGATGCGGGCGCAGGTCGTCTTGCCCACACCGCGAGGTCCGCAGAAGAGGTATGCGTGTGCCAACTGGCCACGCTCAATGGCATTCTTCAATGTCGAAGTAATGTGTCGTTGTCCTACAACCGACGCAAAGGTTGCGGGACGGTACTTGCGTGCTGAAACAATAAAATTATCCATAACTTGACAAAGGTAGTAAAATTTTCTCTCAATAACGCACGCATACGCGCATAATTTTGCACGAGGTTGCAGTTTTTAGGAAGAAAAGGGTATATTTGCAACATAAAACAGATGATAATGAATCGAGGAACTATGCGAAAAATAGAACTTATATTGGTGGTTTTGTCTCTTATTTGTGGCCTTGCAAAAACCTCGGCTCAAGAGGTAGATACGAGGGGTTTTAACCTTATCGTCGTGGGTGACCCACAGCCTCAGACCGAGGAGCAGTTGGGGCGTTTGGAGAGTGAGATAATGCCCCATATAGCCACCATAGTCGAGCGATATAAGGCTGAGAGCGACCTCCCTACGGCGATTCTCCTTACGGGCGATGTGGTGTGGGATACTATGTCGTTTTTGCCACGTGTCAAGGCCCTTTTCGAGGGGCTTGGAGTTGATGTATATGCCGTTATGGGCAATCACGACCACGATAGGCAAAGCCCACGTAATGAGCGAGTTGCTGAGAGCCACTACGTACAGGCGTTTGGCCCAAAGAACTACGCTGTGGCGATGGGCCAGAGCCTACTCATAGGCTTGGATAATATAGGCTATAGGAGTTACGAAGATTACACTCCTCAAGTCGATTTAAGGCAACGTCGCTGGCTTCGCAGTGTTGTGCGTCAGACAGATGAAGCAAAGCGCCTTGTGGTGGCTATGCACGCCCCAGCGGTAGATTTCAGTAATGGTTGCGAGCCTCTAAGATATACCCGCAAGTTGCTACGCATACTCAAGGGTCGTCGTGTAAATTTTATCACTGGACATCGTCACCGCCACGCCATTGCCGAGATTGCGGAGGGGGTTATGGAGATAAGTGTGTCGCAGGTGAATGGAAACTTGTGGTTCGCCCCCTTGTGTGGCGACGGTATGCCACGTGCGGTGCTCTGCATCGAGGAACGAGATGGGGAGTGGCAATGGCACTACGACATCCTTGGCCGTGAGTCAAATAGCCCAATATATCTCTTGAGCGACGAGGGTAGCCGAGAGGTTGTAGTTAAGGTGGCTGGCTGGGAGGATGCTTGGCGTGTGGAGTGGACCGAGGATGGCGAATCGAAGGGGGCTATGGAGCAGTTTACGATGGTAGACCCTGAGTATATGCACTACGTTGAGCAGGAGGCCAACTATTCCGAGGTCATTATGCAACGCCTCCGTCGTTCGGCAATGCCTCGCAACCACTACTTCCGTTGCATACCATCGGAAAACGCTACCAACGTAACTATCAATGTGACAGATCGTTTTGGTCGAGTATATAGCCATACGGTGGAGTAGGCATACCTACGCGATATATAAAACAAAAAAAGGGCCGTTAAGCCCTTTTTTTGTCTGAGTATATGAGGTGTTACTCTGTTCTAAAGTCCTCGATGGTGATACGGCCTTCGTATGCGCCTGTAATGCGGTTACCCAAATCGTCCTTAACGTCGAAGTTCGCGCTGAACGTGTCGCTACCCTCTATAGCCTCGATGGTGAAAACACCGCCAGCAATAGGTGCCAAGGCCTCCGCCTGAGTCTCGGTAGTTATCTGAGTGTACCACGAACCAGCATTGTAGAGGCCGTCAAAGTCTTCGATTACGTGGCCAATCATCAGAGTACCTGTACTCCACTTGTCGTCAGAACCCACGAACTTACCAGTAGGGATTACTAACTCCTCGGTTGTAGCTCCAGCCTGAGACTCATACAATACCTCAAGCCAAATCATCTGGCGATTAATAACATCCATAAAGTAGAACTGCCAAATATAGATGCCTGTGCCATTGTTGTCGCCATAGCAATCTGCAAAGACGTAGGTGTCCTCGTTGAGATCCATCTCAACATCGTTTGTAAGAGTCGAGAGAGGATCGTTATTTACGATAACTGCACCAGCCTGGCTAATCTTCACCTCTGCCGAAGCCTCACCATAGGTGAGTTCTACTGTTGCTGAGCGTGGAGCCTCCGATGTGTTCTCGGCAATGACAAATACTATGGTATTCTCCTCTGTAACACCCTCCTTGATGCTAATCCAGTTATCCTCGATGTTTGCCTCTACAGAGAGACCCTCTTTAGGGTTCTCAATAGCATAAGTTACGGTGTACTCCTCACCCTCGGCAATGGCGATGAAGCTCTTTGCCGAAATGATGGTAAGCACTGGAGCAGGAGTTTCCTGCTCAGTGCCTCCGTTATTGTCACCTGGTGCTGGTGTAGGTGTCTCTGGAGAGCACGCTACAGCCATCATTAGCACCAACGAAAATAGATACTTAAGACCTTTCATAGCGCTTACTTACGTGATGGTTTAGCCTCTGTGCGTACTACACAACTTGCAGCAGACTGCTGGTAGACGTTGTGTGTATATGTTGCAGTACACTCACCAGTGATCTTGTTGCCCTGGTCGTCCTTAAGATCCAAGACTGCAGTGACAGTGCCATTGCTATTCTTGGTAAATGTAACCTTACCCTCGCGGATAGTAGCATAAGCCTCATCGGTATAGTACCAAGACCACATATTATCGTTGTATGAGTTGAGGAAGCCAGGAAGAATAATCTTATCGAGGGTAATATCCTCAGATACTACGAACTCGCCCTGAGGAACAAGCTCGTTGTATGGCAAGAAGAGGTCCAACTGAAGGCTGTGGTACTCGTCGCTGTTGTCTATAACGTAGATAGTCCAGTAGTTGCGGCCCAATACGTAGTAGTCGAGGCTACACTCGCCACGGAGCGATGGGTTCTCGAATGGGATGTGGAGGTCGCCAGTAAGGGTAGATGCTAGGTAGCCATTGCCCTTGAACAACTTAGTGTTGTCTACCTCGATATCGTTTGATGAGAATACATACAACTGTCCATCCTCACCCTTGAGAGTACAGTAGATAGTGCCATCCTCAACGGTTACAGAACCATCAGAGAAGAATGTCTCAACGCCTGCACCTGTAGCATCATACAAAAACGAGTATGTTGCTCCAATAGTTCCAGCCTCGCCAGAGTCCTCGCTATCGAAGAGGTAGAGACCATCAGGAACGCGGAATGATGCGTTGTAGTTCTCCGCTGGAGTTGAAGAGTAGAGGTCGAGGTAGAGGTATATGTTGCCTGCGTAGACGTGATTCTCGCCAGTGACGATGTCTACGCAGTTCTCCATAGTAGACAAAACTACGCAGTAGTTGTAGTCGTTCTCCGTAGCACCATACATATTGCCGAAGTAGTTACCCGACATATATGGGAGGTTTACTGCCTCTGATGGGTCTGGGATTGGATCTGGCTCAGAACCAGCGTGTGCAGCCTGGTTGATAACGACCTCGGCTGTAACCTCGCCGTAAGTGAGGATTACCTTGCCAGTACGTGGCTCAGTAGTGGTGTTTGGCTTAACGGTGTAAGAGAAGTCGCCCTCACCAGCGTAGTAGTCGTTCTCAATCCAATCATCAGTGCTGTATGACTCGATGAAGTAGACACCCACCTTAGGGTTCACAATCTCGTAGTAGATCTTGCAAGGACCTCCCTCGGCAGAGAACTCCATAGGGTTTGCCGACTTGATGACGATAGAGTAGTCGATCTCAGGCTTTGGATCCTCTGTTGGCTCAGCAGCAACCTGGTTGATAACTACCTCATACTCGCGGTCGTAGGTTACAACGATAGTTGCGGTACGTGACTCCTCAACCTCGTTCTTAGCAACGATAAAGTAGAGGGTGTTCTCCTCTCCGCCGTAATCGCTATCGTCCTCCGAAATCCACTCGGCCTCAGTTGTAGCGGTCACTGTGAGGGTCTCATCAGGGTTGGTGATGGCATACTTAATTACGCAAGCGCCACCCTCGGCTGTGAACTCCATAGGGTTCTCAGAAATGATCTGGAACTCGATGGTTGGATTTTGGGTGTTGCCACCGTTCTCATTGTTGTTGTTCTCATTCTCATCGCCTGGAGTCTGCTCATTGTCAGGATTCTCCACTGGAGCCTCCTCACAAGAAGAGAATGCAAAGGCAAATGCACAGAGTGCAAAGCATAGCAAAAACTTTTTCATTGTAATTAGTGTGTTTTTAGTTTTTTATTGTTTGTTTTAAATAATTCTCAAACACAAAGGTACGCAAATATAGTGATTATGCAAATAAAATGTTAGCGAATTAACAATATACTCCTCGATACGGCCAGCGTAGCGATGGATATGCGACAGTCGGGAACACTCTCTTGGATTGCGGCTATGCAGGAACTGATTGTAGCACCCGTGGTCAGGACATCATCCACTATAAGGATATGTTTTGATTTTAGGCGTTCGGGATGACGCACCCCAAAGAGGTGTTCGGTGTTGAGCCACCTGTCGTGCGACTTCTTACGAGCCTGTGCGGGGTTGTTTCTCAGACGACGCACCGAGCGGTTGTCTATGGGTTTGCCCAACTGCTTGGCTATGCCCTCGGCTAAATAGGTCGATTGGTTATAACCTCGGTTTAGAATCTTGAATGGGTGTAGCGGTACGGGTACGATAACGTCGATGTCGTCGTAGAGGCCCGAAGCCTTGAGTTCTGCACCATACCATAGCCCAAGGTTGTAGGCATACAACCATTTACCTCCATACTTAAAACTATGGATGCTCCTCTGCCAGGGCGACTGGTGGTTGAAGAAGAGGAATGAGGAGCCCTTGACAATGGGAACGATGCCGTCGAAGCGACTCTTCACGGGGTTGTCGCTCTGCTTCCAGAAGTTCGTAAGTGGTGCTTCGTAGCGACAGTAGGGGCATATATTGTACACAGAGGGTGCGACGTGGCGACCACAGATGATGCAGCACGACGGGAAGAGGGTGGAGACTACGTCTCGGACTATGTTACCAACAATCGACATCTACATCTATTTTTATGCCCTTATACTCGTTTTTAGTGTCGTAGTTGTCGAGGGCTTGGCGTAGGAGTGTGCGGGCCCTCTGCATCGAAGCCCCAGCCTCAATCTTGAGTAGTATCTCGGCACGATGCTCACCTCGTAGCATCTCCAACGACGAAGACACAGGACCCATAATGCGCGACCCAAACTTCTGACGTAGTGTGTCGCCAAGGGCGTGGGCTGCACGATGCAGGGTGTTGTAGTCGGTGTGGCGTATGAGTATGCGCGTAAGGTGTGAATATGGTGGGTAGCAAAAGGCCTTACGTTCGTTGAGTTCGGTGAGGGCCATCGCGCGGTAGTCACCCGATGCAACCTGCTGTATAACAGGGTGTTTTGGTTGCGAGGTCTGGATTATCACACGGCCACGGTCGTTGCGACGGCCAGCACGGCCAGCCACTTGCATCATAAGTTGAAAGGCGCGCTCCGAGGCCCTGAAGTCGGGGGTGGAGAGGAGGTTGTCGGCATTGAGGATTCCGACGGTGCTGACCCCTCCGAAGTCGAAGCCTTTGGTGACTATCTGTGTACCAACAAGGATGTCGGCTTCGTGGTTCTCGAAGCGGTGAACGATGCGTTTAAAGGCACTCTCGGAGGTCGAGGTGTCGCCATCTAAACGCTCCACACGAGCCTCAGGGAAGAGGCGTGATATCTCCTCGGCGGCTCGCTCCGTGCCGAATCCCATAAGGCCCATATCCTGAATGTTGCAGTTGGGGCATACCGAGGGGATAGGCATCGTATAGCCACAGTAGTGGCACTCCATACGTGATGTCTTCTTATGCTGCGTGAGGGTGACGTTGCAGTGGGGGCAGCGGGGCGAGTAGCCACACGTGCGACACTGTATGTAGGGTGAGTAGCCACGACGATTCTGGAAGAGGATGGCTTGGTCGCCAGCGCTCAGTGTGCGAGCTATGTCGTTGAGTAGGTCGAGGTTGAAGTGGGTCTTGCGCTCACCACGCTTCACGGCACGTATAGTGTCCGACACCACCACTTCGGGCAATACACCCTCGCCCCAGCGCTCCGTAAGTTCTACGTAGGCATACTTTCCCGTCTGGCCATTTACGTAACTCTCCAACGAGGGGGTTGCGCTACCCAGTACGACATTGGCGCCATAGATGCGACCCATAATCACGGCACAATCGCGGGCGTTGTAGCGTGGTGCAACGTCGCTCTGTTTGTAGTTTATGTCGTGCTCCTCGTCCACGATGATAAGTCCTGTGGAGTGCATTGGTAGGAATATCGACGAACGCACACCGACGATGAGTTCTCCTCCCGTGGAGGTTGTCAGTCGCAGGAATGTCTGACCACGGCGCAGGGCCGTAAGTTGTGAGTGGTAGGTGGTTATGTGACCCTCGAAGATCTGTTCAAGTCGCTCGACAAGTTGCGAGGTGATGACAATTTCGGGTACGAGCAACAGCACATCACGCCCTTGAGTCAGTGCATCGGCGATGAGATGTATATATATTTCGGTCTTACCCGATCCAGTGACACCGTGAAGGAGAGCCACCCGCTGTTGGCTGTGGGCCTCGTAGATTTTGTTGAGTGCCTCGCTCTGTGCCTCGGAAAGAGTTGGACGCAGGAAGTGCGAGGTGGTGCTGTTGTGCTCCACCAAGCGTCGCTCCTCGATGATAAGGTTGCTCTTGCGAAGTGATAGGAGGTGTTGGGTCTCGATGTTTAGGAGACGGCGTGGGATGAAGCCATCCGCACCCCCTTGCTCCTTGATAGCCAAGGCTATAGCGTCGAGGAGTTCTGTGCGGCGTGGAGCGCGCCGACAATATCTCTTATTATACTCAAGGAGTGCCTCCTCCGAGCGTAACTCCTCCGCGAGTGCTATATATCGCTCTGTGGGGGGCTCTATGCTACGTTCGTTGAGTTCCGAGAGTGAGCTTGCCGAGGGCTTCGTGAGCGAGGGCAGTGCCATACGCATCACCTCGCCCAGAGTACACATATAGTAGTCGGCAATCCACTCCCACAACCTCTGCATCGCCTCGGTGAGTAGGGGCGAGGAGTATGGGCGTAGGAGTATCGGTTTTATGCGAGGGAAGTCGGGGCGCTGGTCGCTGATGCTCCAGACGATACCCGTATAATAACGACTGCTGCCAAATTGTACCACCACAGCATCGCCTACCTGCACTCCCAGCCCTTCATCTAACGAGAAGGTGTACATTGGTTGCGCCAATGGTAGAACTACCTGTGCGTACAACATCGCAGCAGTCGTTTAATATGTGATAATGTGCTCTATTAGAGCTTGTTCAAGGCATCGAAGCCCTGACCGTAAACACCCATTACTGAGCCTACGGTGATGAATGCGCTTGAGTCCTCCTCGCGCACAAACTTCAGAATCATCGAGGTATCGCGCTTACGGCAAACGACCATCACAGCCTTAGAAGGGGTCTTAGAGTACCAACCCATAGCGTCGATGAGTGTTGCACCACGCTGAGCCTTGGTATTGATCATATCGGCCATCTTCTCGTAGTCCTTGCAGAAGATCATAATCTGGTTAGACTGCTGGTTGCCCGACTGTACGAAGTCTACGGTGTAGCCGATAACGGCAATCATAATGAAACCATAAACCATACGTGCGAATGCCTCAGGAGCCAATGGCGAGATCTCGGTCATCTCGATAAGGCCTGCATCAGTAGCCATACTAACGGTAGTGTGGAGGAATACTGACGAGATGAGGATGCCGCAGTCGGTCATAAGCAATACCTTGCCGTAGCTTACTGTACGGAACTTATTGATAATCATCGCAACGATATCAGTACCACCAGTTGAGCCACCCTGCATAAACGATACAGCGATACCCACACCGCAAGATGCAGCACCGAGGACAACCATCAACAAACGCCAAGCATCAACACCCTTGAATACATTGACTACCAATGCTGGGTCGAGGAACTCAACGAGGTTGAACATCACCGACATCATCAAGATACAGTACAAGGTCTTGATACCGAACTTCCAACCCACGATCATCACACCGAGGATGAGCAAGATGCAGTTGATGATGAAGATCAAGTTACCGATGGTGAAGAAACCTGCCGAGAGAGAGACAGGAAGGATCGCGTTGATGAGTGTTGCCAAACCTGCAGCACCACCACCCATACCACCAGCAGGAAGTACGCACATCTGCCAGCCAAAGGCGTAGCAGAACATACCGAAGGTCATAAGGAGATACTCCTTAATGCCGACCATAATGTCACGAGACGATAGTTTCATAACTCTATCAATTCAGTTTTTAAAAGTTTAGGCTAATTTACGATTGTAAAATATAAATTTTACGTTTCAATTTTCGGGGCAAATGTACAAACTTTCGTACGAAAACTGCAAAAAAACGCAAATATTTTAAATGGAAGTGTGCAAATGGCTATATATTAACCACTTGCACACACCCTATTTTTAATACCAAGCCCTCTTTTCTGAGCCCATCACGAATTTCAACTCGCCACCGCTCACAATTTCGTCGTGGGTGATGTAGTTGCGCTCCAAAGGCTCGCCATTGAGCTCTACGCTCTGAACATAGCGATTCTCTGGGGTGTAGCCCTCACGAATAATGGTGAAGAGACCACCCTCAACATCCATCTCTGCGCGATCCATCAAAGGCACGCCAAGCACATACTTGCCCGCTGCAGGCTCTACAGGGTAGAAGCCCAAGGTGGTCATCACGTACCACGCCGACATCTGGCCTACATCCTCGTTACCTGAGAGGCCATCAGGCTCGGTAGAGTACATAATATCGCAAATCTCGTAGATGAGGTCGGCAGCCTTCCAAGGCTCTCCCAACATAGTGTAGAAGTAGACGATGTGGTGGCTTGGCTCGTTGCCGTGAACATACTGGCCGATGAGACCAGAGATATCTGGCGTAACATCCTCACCCTCCATCTTGGTATCTGCGGTGAAGAGGCCGTCGAGACGCTCAATAGTCTGCTCCACACCTCCGAAGCACTCAACCAAGAGGTCGAGGTCCTGAGGGACTAGCCACGTGTACTGCCAAGCGTTACCCTCGCAGTACTCGTTCGAGATGCGCGATGCGTTGTATGGATTGAAATCCTCGCGCCACTCACCCGTAGAGGACTTGCCACGCACGAAGCCTGTAGAGTGGTCGAAGTAGTTGAGCCAAGAGTGGCTACGGTTTTCGAGGTATGCCTCCTCCTCGCTCTTGCCGAGTTTGCGCGCTACCTCCACTGCCGCAGCATCGGCAATGGCGAACTCCATATCGTGTGCGATAGACTCGGCCTGAAGGTCGTTAGGCATATAGCCGTAGGCCTTGCGGTAGCGACCACCACGGATGTCGTGCATACAAGAGTTGTAGATAGCCTCCCAAGCCTCCTCAGGGTCGATGCCCTCGATGCCCTTAGCCACGGCGTCTGCTACGGCGATGATACCTGGCGAACCAACCATACAGCCAGTCTCGCAAGCCCACAAGTGCCAGATAGGCAAGAACGACTGCTTCTTGTAGATATCGATCATAGTGTTTACGATGTCGTCCATAAGTTCTGGGTGTGTGATGGTCATAAGTGGCAACTTAGCACGATAGGTATCCCACAACGAGAATGTTGTGTAGGTGTCGAAGCCAGGGTTGTCGTAGACCTCATTGTCTGCACCGCGGTACTTGCCATCTACATCCGAAAGGAGTGATGGGGCAACGTACATGTGGTACATACCCGTATAGAAAATCTCCATCTGCTCCTCTGAAGCGCCGTAGATGCGAATCTTATTCAACTCCTTGGCCCACTTAGCCTTCGTCTCCTGGCGCACCTCGTCGAAACTCTTTGATGCTACCTCGCTCTCGAAGTTGAGCTTAGCACCCTCCACGCTCACGGTAGAGAGGGCCACCTTGACACCAATCTGCTCCTGCTCCTCGGTCTTGAAGTGTACACGGTAGTAGAAGTTGTTCTCGTCGATAGGCTCGAACTTGTCGAAAGGCTTCGAGAACTCAACCACGAAGAATACCTTCTGTGCATTTGCCCAGCCGTAGGTGTGGCGATGTCCAACAATGCGGCGGTCGCCCTCGGCCTCAGCATAGAGGTCCTCAGGACGGTCCCAGCAGCCTCCGTGTACGAGGTCGAGGATGATGGCAGCCTCGTCGCTTGCAGGGAAGGTGTAGCGGTGGAGACCACCACGCTCTGTGGCTGTCATCTCGGCAGTGATGTTGTAGCGAGTCAAGGGCACTGAGTAGTAGCCTGGCTCGACAACCTCCTGTGTGCGGTCGGCCTCCGACCAGAAGCCTGTGGTGTAGTCGCCAAGGCGTCCACGGCTATACACTACATCTCCAATAACAGGCATAAGTGTAACGTCGAAGAGGTCGCCACAACCCGTACCTGAGAGGTGGGTGTGCGAGAAGCCGATAACGCTATTCTCTGAGTCGTGGTATCCTGAGCACCAGTCCCACTCCTGAGTGATGCTTGTAGGGCCCACCTGTGTCATACCGAATGGTGCGTTAGCACCTACGAAGACGTGGCCGTGGCCTCCCGAACCAATCTTTGGGTTTACGTAGTCGATGCCCACTGGTTTTGAGCAACAACCAACCATTGCTACAACGAGTGTAACAGCGATGAGTAATTTTGTGATTTTCATATTAATATAGTTTTAGTTTAAGTCCTCCATTTTTGATTAGGTCGCTGTGTGATATGCGGAAGGTATCGCAACGCTTTCCTCCCATCAGCACCTCTTTTATGTAGTCGCCTCGACCCTCACACTCGATGGCTATAGTGCCGTGTGTGGTCTCTATCTCCACCCTGTCGAAGCGTGGTGTGGTCAGGGTGTAGTATGGCTGGCCAGGGCAGTCGGGATAGAGTCCCATCATTGAGAAAACGGCCCACGCAGACATCGTTCCCGTGTCGTCGTTACCTGGCAGACCATCGGGTGAAGTAGTGTAGTTCTCATCGAGTAACTTCTTTACAAGTCGTTGAGTGCGCCACTCCTCCCCCTTTATGCGACTGAAGAGGTAGGGGTAGGCGATGTCTGGCTCGTTGGTAGGGTCGTAGTGGCCCTCCTCAAATATGCTCCATAGTCTCTTGGTAAACTCCCTTTTGCCACCCATAAGTTTGATAAGGCCTTCGATGTCGTGTGGTACGAAGAAGGTGTAATTCCACGAACTGCCCTCGTGGAAACCTGTTGTGTTCGAGAAGTTTGCACCTGCCGAGGGGTCGAAGGGGGTGATGAAGTTACCCTCCTTGTCGATGGGGCGTAGTGCGCCATACTCCTTGGAGTAGTAGTTGCGCCAGCCAGAGGCTCTCTCTTCCATAGTCTGTGCGAACTCCTCGTCGCCAAGGTGACGGGCTAAGGCGGCTAAGGCGTTGTCTGCCACGTAGTATTCCAAGGCGTGAGATACGGAGTTGTCGCCAGAGAGGTCGTTGGCAAACCAGCCGACGGGGATATATCCTTGCTCTATGTATGGGTCGATATCGGGGCGTATAGGGTTGCTCTTGCCCTCGGTCGTTGCCGAACGACGCATAGCCTCGTAGGCGGCCTCGACGTCGAAGTCGCGTAGTCCCTTGAGGTAGCTATCAACGATTACAGGGATGGCAGGGTCGCCCTCCATAGTGAATGTCTCTCGGCCGTAAAGCTCCCAGCGAGGTAGCCAACCCCACTCCTGAGACATACCCACCATCGAGCGTATCATATCGGTCTGTCGCTCAGGATAGGCTAATGTAAGCAACTGATGTACATTGCGATAGGTGTCCCATAATGAGAATACCGTGTAGCGGTCGTAGCCCACGGCCAAGCCCCTCTCTCCTCGCTCCATTGTGGGGTACTCACCGTTGATGTCGCTGAGGATATTGGGATGAAGCAACGAGTGGTAGAGGGCGGTGTAGAATATGGTTTTGTCCTCCTCGGTGCCACCCTCAACACGTATGCGCGAGAGGGCCTCGTTCCACCTATTGTATGATGCTTGGCGTACCTCATCAAAGGTGCTGTCGCCCACCTCGGCATCGAGGTTTTTGCGCGCGTTCTCTATCGAGGTGTACGATATGCCGACCTTGACCTCGACAACCGTACCAGCCTCCACCTCGCCGAGCGAGAAGAAGAAGCCGATGTCGTTACCCATCATCTCGCGCGAGTAGTTATTGTAGAGTTTGTACTCTCCACTATCGCCCGACCACTGAGCCTCAATGCCCGTCATCTCTGGCTGTAACTTCCAATAACCCGTACTCTGGGCAGGCTTAGAGATGCGTGCCACGAAATATACGGGGAAGACGGCTTGGTTGGTATAACAGAATGTGCCTAAGAGACGAACACCCTCGACCTCCGTATTGCTCACCTTGCGAAGCATTGCTCCCGACTCGTTAGATAGGGCTGTGCCAAGGTCTACAATGATATTTGCCTGGCCTCCCTCAAGGAAGGTGTATCGCTCTACCGATGCTCGTTCCGTGGCAGTAGCCTCGGCACGAACAGAGAACTTGTCGTAGGTTGTGGCATAGTAGCCGGGGGTGGCAACCTCCTCAACGTATGTAGAGCCTCTTTCGTAGCGGTCAGCCTTGACCTCGCCTATGGTAGGCATAGTGATTATTGCTCCTAATTCGGGGCATCCCACACCACTTAGTGCGCCGTGAGCAAAGCCTACACTGTATTTATTACGAATGTCGTAGGGTGCGCTCCACCAACGGTTGTCCTTGTCGAAACGGTTGAGGTCCGAGCCAGTGACATTGAAAGGTACGGTGGCCATCATACCGTGGGGAACGACAGCGCCAGGGTGTGTCACGGAGTAGTCTGCTGTGCCGATAAAGGGGTCTACCCAATGGGCATAGTCCGCACTCTCCTGTGCTGAGAGTGTCGAGCAGAGGGCAAATATCGCGATTATGGTTAGTTGTAGTCTCATCGAGCGGTTATTTTGCTAATTTACAGTTGTTTATCCTTATCATATAGCCACCTCCTGGGGCCATATCTATCTCTATTCTGTTGGCGTTGGCATTATACTCCTCGGCCGTTAGGTGCGTGTGGCTATAGTCCGAACCATTGGTCGTGGCGTTCGGTCCATCTACGAAGATATCGAGCGAGTCGAAGGTGCAACCCTCTGGGACAGTTACTACGCTATTTCGTGGTTGGTTGCCATTGAGGCCAGCGAGGTAGAGGGTGTCGGCAGTCTGGGCATAACCCTCGACATACTCTCCGATACGACCCTCTGTCACACGGCTCTCTTGCCACACCGTAGGAATTGACGCCAGGAGCGCTGTAAACTCTGGCTCACGCTCATAGTTGGTGGGTGAGTCGCAGAGCATAGTGAGAGGAGCGTCGTAGAGGATATACATCGCTAATTGGTGGCAACGTGTTCCCTGACTCATTGGACGCGAGTAGTTTGGCTGATAGTACCCCTTTGCGGCGTTGTGCATAGCGCCTTGGGTGTAGTCCATAGGGCCTGCTGCGCCACGAAGGAATGGAAGAGATACGTCGTAGGTTATCTGGTCGTGCTCAGCCCCCAGCCACTTCATCGTCTCAAGGCCGTGAACACCCTCAAAATTGATGGCGTTAGGATAGGTTTTGTTGAGTCCAGTAGGCTTGTAAATACCGTGATAATCAACGAGTAGTTTATATTTTGATGCGGTCTCGGCGAGAGCATATACAAACTCCACCATCTCCTGGTCGTCACGGTCGAGGAAGTCCACCTTGAAGCCCTTAACTCCCATTGCGGAGTAGTGCTTGCAGAGCCCCTCAATATCGCGGTTTAGCGCCCAGTAGCCAGCCCAAAGGATTATGCCTACGTTGCGCTCGGTGGCGTAATCTACGAGAGCCTTGATGTCTATTTCAGGAACAACCTGCATAAGGTCGGCAGCGAGATTTACCGACCAGCCCTCGTCGAGAATTACATACTCGATGCCGTAGCGTGAGGCGAAATTGATGTAATACTTATATGTCTGGTTGTTGATGCCAGCCTTGAAGTCCACGCCCTCCAGGCCCCAGTCGTTCCACCACTCCCAGGCCACCTTGCCAGGCTCTATCCACGAGGTGTTCTCTATGCGACACTCGTCGGCAAGTTCCCACACAAGGTTGTTGTTTGCCAAGTCGCTATCCTTCGTGCCAATAGCCACGATGCGCCAAGGGAAGGTACGCTTGCCGTCGCACTCTGCTATATAGTTGTGGCGCGATTTTACCATACCCTGCAACATGTTGTGGCCACCCTGCTCCACCTCCTTGGGGCGTGGTGCAAACTCCGTGTCGAGCAGGCCGTTTTGGTCTCTATTCGAGATAAACATACCAGGGTATGCCTCAAGGTTAGCCTCTGAAATCCATAACTTTAGACCGTTATGCTCGACAATGATAGGCGTAAAGATTAGTCTGCGCCAATCGATATCCTTGAGTGCGGTGTGGGTGTAGGTGTTCTCGAACGAGGTCTCGTATTGTGTTGCGTAGTCTGATGTCGCATCGGGGCGGTAGTTCACGTATGGTATCCACGCCATATCCTCCTCCGAGAAGGCGAACTCGGCAACCTCGTCGATGATTTTATAGTCGCCCTCGCTGTGAGATAGGAAGCGGTAGGCCACACCATTGTCGAAGGCTCGTATCTCCACGCCATAGTCGCCAAAATTGATGGTTGCTTGGCTGTTGTTGTCGCTAAGGGATATGTTTGCAAACTCTATATTTTCACCCCAAGTACCTCGGTCGGTAACCATCGAGAGGTGTGATGGTGCTACGGCCTCCTTGCCATCAAAGGTTGCCCACCAGCGCAAAGTACCATCGCTCCAGTCGAGGGTGCAGTGACACTTGCCGTCGGCAGAAGTAGCCGTGACAGAGGGGCTCTCACCATAGGCATAGCCTGCGGTAAGCATAAGGAGTGTGTATATAATAAAGAGTCGTCTCATTCTTTCTCAACTAATTGATTACTACCTCTTCTCGGCTGTCGAGAGGAGTCCGCAAGCGGCCTCGATATCCTCGCCTCGTGAGGCTCGTAAGGTGGTCTGTATGCCACGCTTGGTGAGGGTATCCCTAAACTCTATAATCTTCTCTAATGGTGGAGAGAAGAACGGAGAGTCAGGAATCTTGTGGAAGCGGATGAGGTTTATGCGACACTTGATGCCATCGAGGAGTCGCGATAACTCTTTGATGTGGCGAGGTGAGCAGTTCATACCCTCCAAAACGATATACTCGAATGATACGCGACGCTGGTGTGTAAAGTCGTAGCGACGCAAGATGTCGCACACCTGGCGGATAGAGTAGGCATTCTCTATCGGCATTATCTCTTTGCGCTCCTCTGGGAATGGGTTGTGGAGCGAAACGGCGATGTGTACCTTCTGCTCGTCGAGTAGGCGAGGGAGACTCTTTGCCACGCCAGCCGTAGATACGGTGATGCGTGTTGGTGACCACGCCATTCCCCACTCCGAGGTGAGGATGTCGAGCGTCGCAAGGAGGTTGTCGATATTATCCAAAGGCTCACCCATACCCATAAATACGAGGTTGGTGAGCTGGTCGCGCTCTGGGATAGATACTATTTGATTGATTATCTCCGTCGAGGAGAGCTGGTGGCGAAAGCCCATACGGCCTGTAGCACAAAACTTACAACCCATACGGCAACCCGCTTGCGACGATACGCAGAGGGTCATACGCTCTCCGTCGGGGATAAGCGCTGACTCTATATATTCGCCCTCGAAGGTGCGGAAGAGATACTTCTTAGTGCCATCCGACGACACCGACACTTTGAGTGGGGCCGAGAGTCCTAAGTCGCAGTGCTCGGCAAGGCGCTGGCGTGCCACCTTCGAGAGGTCGGTCATCGCCTCGATGTCATTCACAAAGCGCGAGTAGAGCCACTTCGCTATCTGTTTGTGGGCGAAGCGGGGGAGTTCAAGTTGCTCACATAAGGCGCGCAATTGCTCTAAGGTAGCACCATATAGTTTAGGTTTTGTCATTGTCATCATCTGCTTTCAAGGTCGTAATCGACTACAAAATTAATAAAAAATAAATATTTTTTGGGCCAAAGTGATTTTTTTTAGAATTTTATTTATATCTTTGCATAGTGTAGTATGCGTAAGAGTGTGCTATATCTGTGCTAAGCAATTAAAAACTAAAAAAATAGATTGAATAATGACACCTAAGAAATCACCAGAAGCAGACTTGCAAAATAAAAGGATGCTTTTCTTGTTGGTTGGTCTTGTAATTGCATTGGGTATTACAGGCCTTGCATTCTCTATCCACTCAAAGCCTGAGGCAGGTGAGTACACTCCTCCAAAGCGTGAGACTACCGAGATGGAGCAGATTGATAACACACGTCAGGACCAGATGGAGACTCCTCCAGAGCCACAGAAGGCTCAGGCACAGGTTGTTACCGATGTCTTGAATATCGTGTCTAACGACCAGAAGATTGATACTAACATCGTCTTCGCTGACGATGCAGACGAGTTCGATGACTTCGAGATGGTTATCGAGGAGAAGGAGGAGGAGATCGTTGAGGACGAGATCTTCATCACTGTAGAGGAGATGCCTAAGTTCCGTGGTGGTGGCCTTCCTGAGTTCCGTACTTGGGTTCAGCAGAACGTAAAGTATCCACAGATCGCTCTTGAGAATGGTATTCAGGGTAACGTAGTTATCCAGTTCGTTGTGGGTGCTGATGGTAAGATGACCAACTTCAAGGTTCTTCAGTCGCCAGATAAGACTTTGTCTGATGCTACTATCGACGTGTTGAAGAAGGCTAACGAGATGAAGAATGGTTGGAAGCCAGGTAAGCAGCGTGGTAAGCCTGTAAAGGTATCATTCACCTTGCCTGTAGCCTTCAAGATTCAGAACTAACAGGTCGTTGTTTGAGATTTGCGGGGTCCCACTTTGTCGAGTGGTACCCCGTAATTTGTATTTCCAAGCCCACCTTGTCATAGTATCGAAGGCGTGGGGTGGAGACATATATATTAATAATATAAGTATGAATGGTATCCGAACCCTTGGCGGTTGGCCGTGGGGGGGGGAGGATGTCGCTACGAAAGAAAGATGATAGAGGGACAAGAGAAACCTAAGGGAAAGAGCAAGGAGTCAATCCCTACGGTCGATGAGCGAGAGACACGTGCCGTGCTTGTCGCTGTGGTGCGAGATAGTCAGGACCCTGCTACGGCAGTGGAGTACCTCGACGAGTTGGAGTTTCTTGCCGAGACAGCAAATATTAAGAGTGTGAAGCGCTTTACTCAGCGCCTCCCACAGCCATTGTCGAAGATATATGTGGGCCCTGGTAAGTTGCAGGAGATTGCCGACTGGTGCAAGGAGAACGAGATAGATATCGCCATCTTCGACGACGAGCTTTCGCCAGCCCAGACCCGTAATATCGAGCAGGCTATGCCTTGCAAGGTGATGGATAGAACGCGCCTTATCCTCGATATATTTATGGCTCGTGCGCAGACTGCCTACGCCAAGACGCAGGTGGAGTTGGCGCAGAACGAGTATATGCTCCCACGCTTGGCGGGCCTCTGGACCCACCTTGAGCGTCAGCGAGGTGGTACGGGTACCCGTGGTGGTGCTGGTGAGCGAGAGATTGAGACCGACCGCCGTATTGTGCGCAACCGCATCTCGAAGCTCAAGGAGGATCTCAAGAAGATTGACCGCCAGATGGCTGTTCAGCGTAGTAACCGTGGCCAGATGGTGCGTGTGGCGTTGGTGGGTTATACCAATGTGGGTAAGTCTACGTTGATGAACCTATTGTCGAAGAGTGAGGTCTTTGCCGAGAATAAACTCTTTGCTACGCTCGATACTACGGTGCGTAAGGTGGTGTTCGACAACTTGCCATTCCTTATGTCCGATACCGTAGGTTTTATACGTAAGTTGCCTACCGAGTTGATTGAGTCGTTCAAGTCTACGCTCGACGAGGTGCGTGAGGCCGACTTGTTGCTACACGTCGTAGATATCTCTCACCCTGGTTTCGAGGATCAGATAGCCGTGGTGAAGCAGACCTTGGCAGATATAGGTGCAGGAGATAAGCCTACATTCTTAGTCTTCAACAAGATTGATGCCTATACCTATACCCCCAAGGAGGAGGATGACCTTACGCCTATGACGAAGGAGAATCTCTCATTGGATGATTTGAAGAAGAGCTGGATTGCTAAGGCTAATACCCCCTGCATCTTCATTTCGGCACGTGAGAAGTTGGGAGTTGAAAAGTTGCGTTCCGACCTCTATGGTATGGTGCGCGAGATTCACGCGGGACGCTATCCGTTCAATAACTTCCTCTACTAAACCAAAGATAACCAATACGTTGCGACTATGATAAAGGTTTTGAATAAGGAGAATACCATTCTCAATAAGTTTCTTGCGCAGATGCGTGATAGGGTCGTTCAGCGCGACTCGATGCGTTTTCGTCGTAATATGGAGCGTGTGGGCGAGATTATGGCCTATGAGATATCGAAGCGACTACACTACAAAACCGAGATGGTGGAGACGCCGCTTGGTATCGCTCAGCTCGAAAATATTGATGATAAGGTTGTTATCGCAACGATATTGCGTGCTGGTTTGCCCTTCCATCAGGGTTTCTTGAACTATTTCGATGATGCCGATAACGCCTTTGTTTCGGCCTATCGCAAGAGTCGTCCAGATGGTAGTTTTATTGTCGATGTGGAGTATGTATCTACCACGTCGCTTGCGGGTAAGACCCTTATTCTGGTCGATCCGCTCTTGGCTACGGGAACGTCGTTGATGTTGGTCTACGACGCCTTGATTCGTCGTGCTGGAGAGCCAGACCATACTCACTTTGCTGCGGTATTTGCTTCGGAGGCGGGCGTGGACTATGTCCGTAAGCATACCAACCCCGACAAGTGTACGTTGTGGTGTGCGGCTGTGGATGAGGAGCTTACCTCGAAGTCATATATTGTCCCAGGCGTTGGTGATGCAGGCGACTTAGCTTACGGCGTGAAGTTGTAGCAAGGCTTGCTTGACGGCATAAACAAAGTGAGGGGGTTATCCACCAGGATAGCCCCTTTTTTAGTAGCCCTTTTGTGTTGCAATGCCGACATAATCTTCTCGACACCAAACAGATGCAATTGTGTGTGTCGATAATTTGTCCACACAAGCAAATTAGTTGTTGATGTTTTTAAAATAAATGTATATCTTTGTTGTGATTTGAAACATTGTGCCTATGTAGCATTGAAGAGAAAATAGACATATAATATAGTAATTAACAGCATTTTAGCACTATATCAAAATCCCAAAAGTCTGGCAGCTTAATGGATAACGGTATGAATATTGCGGAGATGCTCGCGCTTCTGGCGCGGGCTTTCGGTTATTCTATCGTTGGGTATTGCCAGACACCTTGGGATGCGAGTACACCGATTGTACCGCGTCCTTTTTTTATCTATAACATCTTTTGCGTATGAATACCCCAGCTATAGGAGAACTTATCAGAAGAGAGTTGGCGCGCCAGGAGCGCACGGTGGTATGGTTTGCCAATCATCTGTCGTGTGATAGAACCAACGTCTACCGCATCTTTGCTAAAACGAGTCTCGACACGGAGTTGCTTTATAGAATTTCTATTGTTCTGGGGCATAATTTCTTTGCAGATTTGGCGTCTGCCATCGACGGTGATTTGTCGAGCAAATAGCAACATTATTGTTGTCTAATACTCAATATAGCAACGCAAGATATTGACTCAAGTTTGCCTATCTTTGTATTATTAGAGATGATGGCTCTTTGGTTATTAGAATAATATCTTAACGTGTTATATATGAGGAATTTATTTTTAGCAACAATGTTGCTCCTGCTTGGGGCTGCAGGTGTCAAAGCCCAAGTTGTTGATTACTCGGTGGTCAATGCTCTTGAGGAGCGAGGTATTGACTTTATGCAGATTACTCAGCCCAGCGACTATGTCTGTATGCCTATTGTTCAGCGTCAGGGTCGTTCAATTAGTTGGCTATCGAATCGCATCCTCGATGTGTCGGTCGATGGCAAGTATATTGCCTATGTCTCGGCTCGTAATGGCTCAACAAATATATTTATTAAGGAGTTGGGCAAGCAGGGTGGCGCAACGCAGCGCACAAATCGTCAGGCTATTATCGATTTCTCCTACTCACCTGATGGCAAGTCTATAGTCTTTTCGGAGAGTCGTGGCGCTTTCAATCAGATATTTATCACGGATGCTACCACAGGTTATGTATGTCGTCAGATAACGACATCCAATCTCGATTATTCGCCCATTTACACACCCAAGATGGACAAGATTTTGTTTTCGCGAATGGAGAATAACGGCGTTGCTATATGGGGCTACGATGTAAAGAGCAACTTTCTTTCGAGTTTCTCGTCGGGAATGAACCCTTATCCTATCTCGAACAGCGATATATATTTGTGCGCGCGTGCGAATAATAGCGGCAAAGGCGAAATCTGGAAGATAAACTATAGTACTGGTGTTGAGGAGTGTATCGTATCTGATCCATCTAAGAGTTTTACGACTCCTGTTCTTTCACCCGATGGCAAGTGGATTCTTTTTGTTGGCGAGAGCGAGTGTATAGGTGGCGATTTTGTCTATAAGAATACCGATCTATATGTTTGTCGCATCGATGGTACAAACCTGGTGCAACTCACCTACCACGCGGCAGATGATTTAAGCCCTGTGTGGAGTCGCTGTGGTAAGTATATCTATTTTGTTTCACAGCGAGGAAGTGCCACCGCCACAGCGAACATCTGGCGTATGCCATTTGTCTACTAAAGCGCAAATAACACAACAATCAATCAATTAATAACTTAAACAATTAACATTATGAAGAGACTTTACTATCTTTTGGTCGTGGTCTTTGTTGCTATGGCAACTAATGCCTCTGCGCAGTTTGTTCAGAATACAAACCAGCAGACTACTATGAACACAACTAACAACGGTGGTTCTAACTTCTTTGCGCAGATGCCATCGATGGATTATAACCGCTTCTATGTGGGTTATAACCCATTGAAGATCACGTGGGAGGACTATCAGAGTCAGAATGAGGAGGGTTGTCCGTTTAAGAATGGTGTAACTGTCGGTTATCTCCACGCCAGCAATATCGTTAAAAACGTCCCTCTCTATTTGGAGTATGGAGCAAACTTTATGTATAGCTTTGGTAAGGAAGAGGAGAAAAAAGATGGCTTAAGAGATGCCACTAAGGCAAATATGTACTCTCTTAACATACCTGTTAGCTTGGCGCTTCGTCTATCGTTCAACAACGATAAGGTGGCTATAACACCCTATTTGGGTCTCAATTTCCGTATTAACGTAGCGGGTAATATCAAGCAGGAGTTGTCGTACGAAGGCGATAACGAGACCGAGACATACAAGTTGTTTGATAGCTCTGATAAAGATAATGCTATGGGCGATTTAGCGTTCAAGCGTTTCCAGGCAGGCTTTAATTTCGGTGTTGGCTTCACCTTCAACTCAGTATATTTGGGTGTAGGTCATGTTGTTGATTTCTCGAAGATTGCAGATTATGATGACGACTATTATGTGGGCAAACTTGGTGTTACAACCATATCTTTGGGTCTCGCATTTTAGTTCTGTTTGTTAAATTTGGTAATGATGCAAGAAGTGCTACTTTTTGCATCATTATCTAAATATGTAAACCATTATGAAAAATATAAAAATATTATTGGCTCTATTGGCCATCGTATCGTTGTCGATAGCTTGTACTACCGACGACAACTCTGGCAGTGGCTCTGGCAGTAGTAGTAAAGCGAGAGTGGTCTCTAAAATCATATTCGAGGAAGACGACGTAGTAGCGGAGTATGCGTTGAAGTACGATAGTGATGGACGTATAACAAGGGTTACGTATTCTGCTGATGATTATTACGTTAAACGCTACTATAACTATGGCTCCGATAATGAATTGGAGATTGTTAGGGAGTATGGTGGAGAAGCTTATGGTGGTGACCATAGCTATACTACATATGCCTTACTTAATAATAAAGGCTATATGACATTGCTTGATAATCTAATGACTCTATCCTATGACTCAAAGGGT